>Ga0209369_1000176_pt1 | contig 137272 bp, 146 predicted proteins | sample EBPBio142010_DNA_FD_185865 | JGI IMG/M metagenome (GOLD analysis project Ga0209369, IMG submission 185865) | Wastewater treatment Type I Accumulibacter community from EBPR Bioreactor in Madison, WI, USA - Reactor 1_10/4/2010_ DNA (SPAdes)... | ecosystem: Engineered > Bioreactor > EBPR >...
CTCGCCCGACAGGATGATCAGCTCGGGGTCGAAAAGGTTGATCACATTCGACAGGCCAACCGCCAGATAGCGCCCGGCACGGCGGAAGATCGACCGGGCGGTGGCATTGCCGGCCTTGGCATGGTCGTAAAGGCTTTCCAGCAGGACATTGATCGGCTGGCTTTCCTTGTGCCCCCAGTTCAGCGCCGTGCTCGCCTCGCGCGCCAGCGCATAATCGGCGACATAGGCCTCGAGACAGCCGCGCTGGCCGCAGCGGCACAGCGCGCCGTCGAGCTGCACCTTGGTATGGCCCAGTTCCATCCCCAGCCGCTGCGAGCCGCGATAGATGCGGTGGTTCATCACGAACCCCATGCCGACGCCATGTTCGATGGTGACGACGGCGAAATCCGACAGGCTGCGCCCGGCGCCGAACCACAATTCGGCGATGGCGACCAGATTGGCGTCATTGTCGATGGTGACGGGCAGGCCCAGCCGCGCGCTGGCGCTGGCGGCCAGGGGCACTTCACGTTCGGTCAGGACCGAGGACCAGAAGACCATGCCTTCCGCCACATCGACAAAGCCCGGCACGCCGATGCCCACGCCGGACAGGGCGCTGCGGGAAAGCCCGGCCTTGTCGCAGACCCGGGTCAGCAGCGTCTCGACCGCGTCCAGCAATTCGGCCGGGGTCATCGGGCCGGGGCGGCGCGGAATCACGTCATCGGCCACCAGATTGCCCGCGAAATCGACGATCACCGCCGTGTGTTCGCGGTCGGACAGTTTCATCCCCGCCACATGATGCGCGGCGGCCCGCACGCCCAGCGCCACGGCGGGGCGGCCGCGCCCGGCCCCTTCGGTCTCGCGCGGGGCGGCGACTTCCTCGATCAGCCCGGCTTCGATCAGCTCCTGCGAGATCGTCGTCATCGTCGCGGGCGAGACGGTCAACTGCCGCGCCAGCGTGACGCGGGGGATCAGCCCCGCCGCGCGCACCCGGTCAAAGACCTGCTGGCGCAGGGGGCGCTGGCCTTCGGTCAGGGGCGGAATCAGCGGCCCGACGCCGCGTCGCGCCTCGCCCTCTCCTTCTTTTGGCACCTGCGGCACCATTTCTTTGATCCCCGAACTAAACAGGCCCATATCCGTTGCGCGACCGCCCATTTTGCGCCGCATTGCAGCGAAAATTCGATGACCGATTGTGCCGGGCCAGCTTCGCGCAGCGTTTTTATTTTGACAACTGAAATTATTAGCGGCAGGGTTTTTCCCGTATCGGCGAATCTGCCGGACCGGCCCCACGGATGGGCCGTATCGAACGGGAGGTATCAATGCGGAAGATTTTTCTCGCGGCCGTGGTGACGGCTGCCGGTTTTTCGTCGGCGGCGCTGGCCGAGGGCCTGACCGTGGGCGTGTCCTGGTCGAACTTCCAGGAAGAGCGCTGGAAGACCGATGAAGCGGCGATCAAGGCGGCCCTCGAAGCCTCGGGCGACAAGTACATTTCGGCGGATGCCCAGGGTTCGGCCGCCAAGCAGCTGACCGATGTCGAGGCGCTGATCGCCCAGGGCGCCAATGCGCTGATCATCCTGGCGATGGACAAGGACGCGATCGGCCCGGCAGTGGACAAGGCCGCGGCAGAGGGCATTCCGGTCGTTGGCTATGACCGCCTGATCGAGGACAACCGCGCCTTCTACCTGACCTTCGACAACAAGGGCGTGGGCAAGATCATCGCCGAGGAAGTGACCAAGGTGAAGCCGGACGGCAACTTCGCCATCATCAAGGGCGATCCGGGCGACCCGAACGCCGCCTTCCTGCTGGAAGGCATGATGGAAGTGATCGGCGACAAGGTGAATGCGGGCACGATCAAGATCGTCGGCGAAGCCTTCTCGGACGGCTGGAAGCCGGAAAATGCCCAGACCAACATGGAGCAGATCCTGTCGGCCAACAACAACGCGGTCGATGCGGTGCTGGCCGAGAATGACGGCATGGCGGGTGGCGTGATCGCCGCGCTGCAAGCCCAGGGCCTGACCGTTCCGGTCGGCGGCCAGGACGGCGACCTTGCCGCGCTGAACCGCGTGGCGCGCGGCACCCAGACCGTCTCGGTCTGGAAAGACAGCCGCCAGCTTGGCAAGGCAGCGGCCGAAATCGCCGTGGCCCTGGCCGGTGGCACCGCGATGGACGCGGTTTCGGGCGCAGTGAAATGGTCGGGCGGCGAGAAGGGCGTTGAGATGAGCGCCATCTTCCTGGCCCCGACCCCGATCACCAAGGACAACCTGAATGTCGTGATCGACGCGGGCCACATCACCAAGGAAGCCGCCTGCGAAGGCGCGATGGAAGGCGTGGCCGCCTGCCAGTAAGGCACTGATCCCCCGGCGCCCCACAACGCGCCGGGGGTTTTTCGTTTCGCAGGGCCTGCAATCCGGCTGACCGCCAAGGCGGTTGCCCCTGCCCGCCCGCCCCTTTCCCCTTCAATGCCGGACGCCCCCCATGAGCGATACTCCCGCCGTTCCGCATCCCGCTTCCGACCCCGGGCTTGGCCCGGTGCAGAAATTCCTGCGCGCAACCGAGATCGACACCCGCCTTCTGGGCATGCTGGGGGCGATGCTGCTGATCTGGGTCGGCTTCCACGTCTATGGCGCGGCGGTGAACGGCTTTGGTGCCTTCCTGACCCCGCGCAACCTGTGGAACCTGTCGGTCCAGACCGCCAGCGTCGGCATCATGGCCTGCGGCATGGTCCTTGTGATCATCACCCGGCATATCGACCTGTCGGTCGGATCGGTCCTGGGCTTCACAGCCATGATCATGGGCATCGTGCAGGTCTGGTGGCTGCCCGGCATCCTGGGCCTGGGCCATCCGCTGATCGTGGTGATCACCTGCCTTGTCGGCCTGGCCCTTGGCACCGCCATCGGCGCCTTTCATGGCTGGCTGGTCGCCTATCGCGGCATTCCGGCCTTCATCGTCACGCTGGGCGGGCTGCTGGTCTGGCGCGGCATGGCCTTCCTTGTCGCCTCGGGCGTCACCATCTCGCCGGTCGATACGACCTTCGCGCTGCTGGGCGGCGGCCCGCGCGGCACCATCGGCGAGACCGGAAGCTGGATCGTCTGCGCCCTGGTCTGCATCGCGATCCTGTGGATGCTTTCGGCCGGCCGCAAGGCGCGCAAGTCGCATGGCTTCCCGCTGCGCCCGGTCTGGGCGGAAACCTTTCTGGCGGTGCTGGGCTGCGGCCTGGCCATCGGCGCGACGCTGGTGATGAACGCCTATCCCTGGCCCGTGGGCATCGTGAAGCAATATGCCGCCGAGAAGGGAATCGAGATCCCGGAAGGCGGGCTGTTCATCAGCCATGGCTATGCCATCCCGCTGCTGATCCTGGCGGTGGTGGGCCTGGCCATGACCATCCTGATGGGCCGCACCCGCTTTGGCCGCTATGTCTATGCCATCGGCGGCAACCCCGATGCGGCGGAACTGTCGGGCATCAACACCCGCTGGATGACGGTCAAGATCTTTGCCCTGATGGGCTTCCTGACCGGCCTGTCGGCCATCGTCGCCAGCGCGCGCACCACCAGCGCCACCAATTCGCTTGGCCAGTTGGACGAGTTGTACGTCATCGCCGCCGCCGTGATCGGGGGCACCTCGCTGGCGGGCGGCGTCGGCACGATCTATGGCGCGATCATCGGCGCCTTCGTCATGCAAAGCCTGAAATCCGGCATGGTCCTGATCGGCTTCGACGCCGCCATCCAGGACATCGTGGTGGGGATCGTTCTGGTCATCGCCGTCTATGTCGACATTCTCTATCGCAAGCGCGCCAAGTAAGGGGGACAGGATATGACCGCTTCCACCGCCAACCGTGGCACGCCTCTGGTCGAGATGCGGGACATCTCGATCTCATTCGGCGGCATCAAGGCCGTCGATCACGTGACCGTCGATCTCTACCCCGGAGAAGTCGTCGGCCTTCTGGGCCATAACGGCGCCGGCAAATCGACGCTGATCAAATGCCTTTCGGGCGCCTATCGGCCCGACAGCGGCCAGATCTACATCAACGGCCAGCAGGTCACGATCGACAATCCGCGCGACGCCCGCGCCCATAACATCGAGACGATCTACCAGACCCTTGCGCTGGCCGATAATCTGGATGCCGCCTCGAACCTGTTCCTCGGCCGCGAGATCGTGGGCCGCGGCGGTTTCGTCGATGACACGCAGATGGAGGCCGAGACCCGCAAGATCATGGGCCGGCTGAACCCGAACTTCCGCAAGTTCAACGTGCCCGTCTCGGCCCTGTCGGGCGGCCAGCGCCAGTCGGTCGCCATTGCGCGCGCGGTTTATTTCAACGCCAAGATCCTGATCATGGACGAACCCACCGCCGCGCTTGGCCCCCATGAAACCCAGATGGTGGCCGAACTGATCCAGGAACTGAAATCGCAGGGCCTGGGCATCTTCCTGATCGAGCATGACATCCATTCGGTCATGAAGCTCTGCGACCGCGCCTCGGTCATGAAGAACGGCCAGCTTGTCGGCACGGTGAATGTGAACGAAGTCACCGATGACGACATTCTGGGCATGATCATCCTTGGCAAGAAACCCGCTCATCTGGCCGCCTGATGTATATTGGACTTGATCTGGGCACTTCGGGCCTGAAAGGCATCCTGATCGGTGCCGACCAGACCGTGATCGCCGAAGCGACCGCCCCCCTGACCGTGCAGCGCCCGGCAGAGGGCTGGTCGGAACAACGCCCGGCCGACTGGATCGCCGCCGCCGAGACCGTGCTGGACGCGCTGGCCGCGCACGGGCTTGGCGCGGTGAAAGGCATCGGCCTGTCGGGCCACATGCATGGCGCGACGCTGCTGGATGCCTCGGACCAGGTGCTGCGGCCCTGCATCCTGTGGAACGACACCCGCAGCCATGAGGAAGCGGCCGAGCTGGACGGCGATCCGATGTTCCGCCGCATCACCGGCAACATCGTCTTTCCGGGTTTTACCGCGCCGAAACTGCTGTGGGTGCGCCGCCATGAACCGGCGATCTGGGACCGGGTGGCCAAGGTGCTGCTGCCGAAGGATTACCTGCGGCTCTGGCTGACCGGCGGCCATGTCGCCGAAATGTCGGATGCGGCGGGCACGTCCTGGCTGGATACCGGCAGGCGCGACTGGTCTGACGATCTTCTGGCCGCCACCGGCCTGTCGCGCGCCCAGATGCCGTCGCTGGTCGAAGGATCGCAGGTTTCGGGCCAGTTGCGTGACGGGCTGGCGGCACGCTGGGGCCTGCCGAAAGGCGTGGTCGTGGCGGGCGGCGGCGGCGACAATGCCGCCTCGGGCGTCGGCGTGGGCGTCGTGCGCGCGGGCGAGGCCTTTGTCAGCCTGGGCACATCGGGCGTTCTTTTCGCCGCGAATGACGGCTACCAGCCCGATCCGGCCACCGCCGTGCACACATTTTGCCATGCCCTGCCCGGCACCTGGCACCAGATGGGCGTGATCCTGGCCGCGACAGATGCGCTGAACTGGTTCGCCCGGCTGGCGGGCACCGATGCCGCCGCGCTGACCGGCGGGCTGGGCGCGCTGCAGGCGCCGGGCAAGACGATCTTCCTGCCCTATCTGGGCGGCGAGCGGACGCCCTTGAATTCTGCCTCGGTCCGGGGCGCCTTTACCGGCCTTGAACATGCGACCGACCGTGAGGCCGCGACCCGGGCCGTGCTCGAGGGCGTGACCTATGCGATCCGCGACAGCCGCGACGCACTGGCCGCGACCGGCACCCGCATCGGCACGCTGCTGGCCGTGGGCGGCGGGTCGCGGTCGGATTACTGGCTCAAGCTCATCGCCACCGCGCTTGGCGTGCCGGTCGCCCTGCCCGTCGCCGGTGATTTCGGCGGGGCTTTCGGCGCGGCGCGGCTGGCGCTAATGGCCGCGACCGGCGCCGGGGCCGAGATCGCGACGCTGCCAAAGATCGCCCGGGTCATCGAACCCGACACAACGCTTTCAGCGGCCTTTGACGCGGGCCATGCCCGCTTCCGCGCCGCGCAATCCGCCATCAAGGACCTGAAATGACCGATTTCTTCAAAGGCATCCCGCAGATCACATACGAAGGGCCGGACAGCGCGAATGAATTCGCCTTCCGCCACTACAACCCGGACGAAATCCTACTGGGCAAGCGGATGGAGGACCATCTGAGGTTTGCCGTCGCCTATTGGCACAGCTTTGCCTGGCCCGGCGGCGACCCGTTCGGCGGCCAGACCCTGCAACGCCCCTGGTTCGGCGACACGATGGACCTTGCCCGGCTCAAGGCGGATGCGGCCTTCGAGCTGTTCGATATCCTGGGCGCGCCCTTCTACTGCTTCCACGATGCCGATGTGCGTCCCGAGGGCGCGACCTTCGCCGAAAGCCTGAAGAACCTGAACGGCATCGTCGATTATCTCGAGGCCAAGCAGTCCAAGCACAAGACCCAACTGCTCTGGGGCACGGCCAACATGTTCAGCCATCGGCGCTGGATGTCGGGCGCGGCCACCAACCCCGATCCGGATGTCTATGCCTATGCGGCGGCCTCGGTGAAGGCGAACATGGATGCCACGCACCGGCTGGGCGGTCAGAACTATGTGCTCTGGGGCGGGCGCGAAGGCTATGAGACGCTGCTGAACACCGACCTCGGCGCCGAACGCGCCCATGCCGGGCGCTTCCTGCAGCAGGTGGTCGAATACAAGTACAAGATCGGCTTCAAGGGCGCGATCCTGATCGAGCCGAAGCCCCAGGAACCGTCGAAGCACCAATATGATTACGACGTGGCCACGGTTTACGGCTTCCTCAAGGATTTCGGGCTTGAAGGCGAGGTGAAGACCAATATCGAACAGGGCCACGCCATCCTGGCCGGCCACAGTTTCGAGCATGAGCTGGCTCTGGCCGCAAGCCTGGGCATCTTTGGCTCGATCGACATGAACCGCAACGACTACCAGTCCGGCTGGGACACCGACCAGTTCCCGAACAACCATGCCGAAAAGGCGCTGGCCTTCTACGAGGTGCTGCGGGCGGGCGGGTTCACCACCGGCGGCACCAATTTCGACGCCAAGATCCGCCGCCAGTCGCTGGACCCCGAAGATCTGGTCCTGGCCCATGTCGGCGGCATGGACACCTGCGCCCGCGCGCTCAAGGCGGCGGCCAAGCTGTATGAGGCCGACGAGCTGGAAGCCGCCCGCCGCGCGCGCTATGCGGGCTGGGAAACCCCGGCGGCCAAGGCGATGCTCAAGGGCGGACTGGCCGAAGCTGCGGCAAGGGTGACGGCCGAGGGGCTGGAGCCGGAACCGAAATCGGGCCGGCAGGAGCGGCTGGAGAACCTCTGGAACCGCTATATCTGACCCGGACTAGTCCTTTGCGCGCCCCATCAGCCGATTGACGCGGGCGCGCGATTCCAGTTCGGCATTGATCGCGCCGCCGACCAGGATCGCCCAGACCGACAGGTACAGCCAGGTCATCAGGATGATCACGGCGCCGATCGAGCCGTAGATCCGGTTGTAGCTGTTGAAATTCGCCAGATAGACCGAAAAGCCGATCGAGACCCCCGCCCAGGCGGCCGAAGCGAACAGCACGCCGACCGTGAACCATCCCTTGCGGCCGTTGCCCGGCACATTGGGACCGAAGCGATAGAGGATCGACAGGCAGGTCAGCACGAAGAGGAACATCACCGCCCAGGGCAGCACCTGGGTCAGCCAGGCCGACACCGTTCCGTCATTCAGATAAGCCAGCAGCACCGGCACCAACACGGCGGTCGCCAGCGCCACGATCAGCGCACCGATCAGCGCGCCGGTCAGCATGAAATCCACCGCCCAGCCCCAAAGCCAGCCGCGCGGCCGGGTTCTATGCACCACGTCCAGCCCCTGGATCAGCGCCGAGACACCGGCCCGGGCGGAATACAGCGCCACGACGAAGGACAGGAAGGTCGCCCAGCCCAGCGTGCTGCGCGGCGCGTTCAGCAGCGCCATGACCTGATCATGCATCAGCCGCGCCGCATCGACCGGCAGGAAGCGCTCGGCGATCGCCAGATAGCCCGCGATCACCAGCGGGTCCGACACCATGCCCCAGATCGCCACCACCGCCGCTAGGCCGGGAAAGACCGCGAACATGCCATAGAAGGCCACGCCCGCCGCGATCAGCCCGAAATGGCCGTCGCCGACGCGGGTCCAGACCGCCGCGATGAAATGCCAGAAGCTCCGAAGCGTCTTTATCATGCCGCCAGCTTCCCAGACCTTTGCTGCGGGCGCAACTTGCGCCGCCACGCGGCAGGCGGAAAAGCCTGACCCGCGGCGGCAAGACAGGGTCAGGCTGGGCTGCCGGGCGTGCCGATCATCCGCGCCACCGTTCTGGCATGGCGCTGCGCCAGGCCCGACTGGCGCAGGGTCACGGCCGGATAGCCCGAATCGAGAAGCTGGTCGGGGTGGAAATCCGGCTCGGCGCGCAGCAGTGGCCTGAGGACGCGGGCGGCCTTCTCGGGCGCGCCGGCCTCGAGATAGAGATACAGAAGCGGGCGCATCGCGGCGCGGAAGCTGGGCGCGCGGTAGAAAGCGGCCTCGTAATGCGCCGCCGCCTTTCCGAATTCGCCGCCACGCAGCGCGGCAAGGCCTGCCAGCGCCTCCCACCAATGGCCAAAGGCGGTGCGCGAGGCGATCTCGGTGCCGCGCCGGGCCGCTGCCAGGGCGGCGGCATGATCAAGCTGGCGGATATGGGCGGCGGCGACCGACCAATGCGCATAGGGGTTGAAGGGCGACAGGCGAAGGGAATCGCGCGCCAGAACGGTGCCTGCCTCGGGGTTCTCATCGACCATGACGCGCGTCTGGCTGACCAGCGCCAGAACGAGGGGATTGCCGTTCGAGCGGTCCAGCGCATCGCGGGCGAAAGCGTCGGCTTCGCTCTCAAGCCGTTTCGGCGGGCCCTCTGTCCGTTCGACGAACATGATCTGGCGCACGAGGCTGCGCCAGGCATGGACGCGGCCTGTCGGCAAAAGCCGCGCCGCGCGTTCCAGCAGGGCATCCGCCGCGCGCAGACGGGCGGCGTCATAACTGAACATCTCGACCACGGCGCGGGCGATCAGGTCATTGACCTGCAAGGCCGCCCCCGCAGGCGCGGCCTGCGCCAACCGGGGCATCTGCGCCAGTGCGGCATCGGCGGCCTGAAAGACCAGCGCGGGCACATCGCCCAGCCCCTCGGCCACATCCTGCGGGCCTTCGACGGAAATGCGCTGGCTCCACACGGTCTGGCCGGTGGCGCGGAAGGCAAGGCTGGCCATCATATGCACCCGGCCCTGGATCAGTGCGCCTTCAAGATGCAGCTCAAGCCCCGTGCGCGGCAGATCGGCGGGCAGATCTTCCGGCCCCGCGCCGAAAACCTGCACATGGGCGAATTCCGACACCAGCCGGGCGATGGCCTGCGCCAGATCGCGCGCGGCGAAACTGCCCTCGCCCGGCGGCAGTGAGCCAAGGGTGATGACGAAAGGCGGCGCGCTGTCGCCGGGCTGCGAGGCGCTGGCCGAACTGCCGCCGCCGATCCCCAGCGCCAGGGCGACACGGGCGCGCTCCTCGCGCAGCCAGTCCAAGAAAGCCGGATCGACGATGTCGATCCCTTCCAGGAAATCCCGGCCCGTGGCCAGCGCCTCGGCGGCGCCTGCCACATCGGTTTCAAGATCGGTCGCCGCATCGGCCAGCGAAACGGAATCGCGGTCGGCCTGCACCTTATAGGCACAAGCGCCCAGCGCCTTGCGCAGCTCCATCAACGCCTGGCGCAGACTGCCCGAGGCCTGCTCGGCCCCCCGGTCTGACCAGAGCTTCGATTCCAGCCAGCGCCGGGCGCGGCGCCGGTCCGGGGTCTGGCACAACATGGCCAGAAGCGCGCGTGACTTGGCCCCGCGCGGCGTGCAATCGCGCCCGGCGCCGTCCAGCACCTGAAACCCGCCGATCAGGCGAACGAACATCCCGCTACCCTGCCCCCAGTCCGCATCAGCTTAGCGCAGCTTCGGGCGCATTCAACCTGCGTGAAAACGGCGTCAAAGCCCAAGATCCCTGCTTGCGGCTTCTTTGCAGCGCCGCAAAGTCCCGGCAAGGTCTGGAAATACGCTGGAGGGGCACCATGGCATTGATGGGTTCACACGGATCGCATGGCTCGCACGGCTCACATGGGTCGCACGGATCGCATGGCTCCCATGGGTCGCACGGGTCTCATGGCTCGCACGGGTCACACGGATCGCACGGGTCGCATGGCGGCGGCGAAAGCCCGATCCTGTCTTCGGCCCTTGGCCTGACGGCCGAGGCGCTGATGGGCTATTGGGACGGCACCGTGCCCGTGCCCGCGATGCCGCGCGCCGACGATCTGACCCGGCTGATGCGCCAGGCCGATTATCCCCGCGCCGCCGTTCTGGCGCATGAGGCGCTGGGGCTGTTCTCGGTCCGCCCGAACGGAACCGGCTATTCGCTGTACGGGACCGAGGAGATCACCTCGCTCGTGCCGCCCTCGCCCGCCAAGATCGCCGAGCAGATGGTGGAACTGCGCGCCGCGATGGACCTGCGCGCCGACCGCCTGCCCGAGATCCTTGCCCAGACCGACGGCATCGCCGCCTTCTTCAACGCCCAGCAATCGCTGGGCCTGAACCGCCGCCGCTATACGGCGCTCTTGATCGGGGCGATGTATGACGCCGTGGTCGGCCAGGAACAGCGGATGAAGCACTTCTGTTCGATCCTGCGGCCCTATGACCTGTCGCCGCAGATCCAGCCGGTGATCGACACGCCCGGCCATTCCGCCTATCCCTCGGGCCATGCGACCGAGGCTTTCGCCATGGCCACGACCATCGCCGCCCTGCGCCTGTCGGGGCGTGGCACGCCCGATACCGGGCTGATCGACGCGATCCTGAACAAGCTGACCCCGGCGGCCGAGGCCGCGCCGGCGGCGGATGACACGGTGATGCTGTTCCGGCTTGCCCAGCGCATCGCCGACAACCGCACGGTGGCGGGAGTGCATTATCCGGTCGATTCGGCCCATGGCGCGCTTCTGGGCCTGTCGGTGGCTCTGGGGTTCCTCGCGCATTGCCTGGGCGGCGGCACGGCGCAGCCGATCCCGGAATTCGCCGCGCAGGCCGATGACTGGGCAGGCGATTTCACCCTGTCGAAATGGGTGGCGGCGCTGGGGGTCGGCACCACGACCGGCTGGCGGCGCGACAGCGCGCGCATGGCGCAGGCGCAGGACTGGCATCTCTTGCCGCAACTGTGGCGGGCCGCCGTGCTGGAATGGGGGCCGGGGCCGACACCCTGACCCCGCACAGCCCGTCTTATTCGGTCAGCATCCCGTGACCCAGGCGGCGGTCGGCTTCGGGCGACCAGCCCCCCGGTCCCACCAGCGCCGCCCTTTCCGCCGCAAGGCTGCGCGCGGCGGGCGGCGTGGCGCGGAAATATTCGACCAGACGCCGGGCCACGGCGGGTGCGGCCATCGAGGTGCCCGCAAGCCGCGCGGTCGCGCCTGACAGATTGGCCGCAGCCAGAAGCCCGCCCAGAAAGCCGCGCGCCGCGCCGTTGGCCGAAAGCGTCGGCCCCGCCGCCTCGCCCGGCCGGGCAAGCGTGGTGACGCCTTCGGCGGAAAACTCGGCGGCGCGGCGGGTGGCATGGCTCTGCGGATCGGGACCGGGCCGCAACGCGCCGACCAGATAGACCTCGGGTACGGGGCAAGAGGCGAAAGAGACCGCCGTCCCTTCGCGCGTGACCGGACTGCCCGCGGGATCGCTGTAATCGCGGGTCACGCCATCCCAGGCCCAGCCCTCGGCATGGTCCAGCCAGCTTTGCCGCCCGAAAGGCGCATGACCCATGGGCGTATCGTCGCGCTGGACGCGGGCGATCAGGCGTACGGGTTCGTTCTCGGCGCTGGTCAGCGCCACCCGCCACAGGCCCGGCGCAGCGCGGGCCAGGGGCTGTTCGGGGCGCGAGCCGGCAAGGGCGATATGGCAAAGCGACTGGCCCGCTTCGGGCAGGAAACTGACCGCCGCGACCGGCCCGTTCGGTGCCGTGACCCGCCAGCCGCCGCGCGTGGCGCGCCATGGCACCGACAGGGGCGGCAAGCCTGCGCCGGGCGGCGGGGTCAGGGTCAGGGTCAGGCCCGGCAGGGTCTGGGCATCGACGCGCAATTCCAGAAAGCTGGGCGTGCGGTCATCGGGCTGGATGCGCCAGTCCAGCACGACGGGCCGCGCGATCCGTGCCTCGGCCCGTGCCGCCAGCCGCGCGCGTCGGGCATTGCCCATCGCCCCGGTGATCCGCAGGGGCGAGGCAGGGGCAAGGCGGCGATGGCGGGCGATCTCGTATTCGAACCAGTCCGACAGGAACTCGGTCGCGTCGCCCGGCCCGGCCAGCGAACCGATCGACAGGTTGACCACCACAGGCGGAACCTGCGCGCCGTCAGACAGGGCAAGCACCTGCGCCAGCACCCAGCGCAGCCCCTGCACCAGATGCGATTCCATCCGCCGTCCGGCGGTTTCCCGGATCGAGGCCGGGGGAAGCTGCACCGCCAGAAGCGGGCTTTGCGCCATGGTCTCGGCAAAGTCCGCGCCCGCGGCCAGATCCAGCACATGCGAGCCATGGCCCACCCGCCGCGCCGTGGCGGCCCGGTCGGGCACCGGGTAAAGCGCGCGGTTGATCCGGGTATAGGCCTCGGCCTCGCGCTGGCCCGAGGCAAGGATGCCGTCGATCTCGGCCCCGCTCAGCACCCGGCCAAGGCGGATATCGGCGGTCGGTCCGGTGTTCTGGACCAGCCGCTCCGCCGCCTGAAGCCAGACGGCCAGAAAGCGGGTCTCGGTCGGGCTGCGGCGGAAGCGGGCGTTCAGGAACCCGATCCCCTCGTCGATCACCGCGACGACGGGGGTGGTGGCCGACAGCGGGCCTGCCACGGCAAGCAGGTCTTGCGGCGGGGCAGGGGCGGGCGGTGGCGGCGCGGCGGGCAGGAAGCCGGGGCCGATGCCCAGAATCTCCCAGCTTGCCGGGGCCTGGGGCAGAAAGCTGCGCGGCGCATAGGCCACGAAGCGCACCTCATGCGGCCAGCCCGGGCCCAGATGGGCGCGTTCGGTTTCCAGAAGGTCGCGCTCATGCGGCGCCCATTCCAGATCGGGCAAGGCCAGCGTCGCCGCGATGGCCTGTTTCAGGCTATGCCCGCTGCCCGGCCTTTTGCGGAACCGCGCCAGCACCGGGACCAGTCTTTCCGGCCCGCCCAAGGCGGCCTCGACCGCCGCTTCCCAGGCGGCATAGCCGCCTTGGTCAAGCCCTGTGGTGATCGGCTGCCAAACCATGCCCGCCCCCTGTTGCGCAGGCCCATCTTGGCACGGGCGAACCGGCCCCGCGCGGGGAAACTGCCGCAAGCCCCGGGTTTGACGGCTTATTCACGCCCCGGAATGTCAGGCGGATTTCAGGCTCGCCGTGACGTAATTCACCGTCAGGTCGCGGTCCGACAGGCTCCACCGCCAGGAGACCGGGTTGAAGACCATGCCCTTGCGGTCGACCGGCGTCAGGCCCGCGCGGCGGATCAGGTCATACAGCTCGTCCGGGGTGATGAATTTCTGCCAGTCATGCGTGCCCTTGGGCAGCCAGCGCATCACCCATTCCGCCCCCACGATGGCCAGGGCAAAGCTCTTGGCATTGCGATTCAGGGTCGAGCAGACCATCAGCCCGCCGGGTTTCAAGAGCGTCTGGCAGGCGGTCAGATAGGCCAGCGGATCGGCCACATGCTCGACCACTTCCATGTTCAGCACCACATCGAACCGTTCGCCCGCTGCGGCCAGCGCCTCGGCTGTCGTATGGCGATAGTCGATCTCAAGCCCCGACTGTTCGGCATGAAGCCGCGCGACGGGGATGTTGCGCTCGGCCGCATCCGCGCCGATCACCGTGGCGCCAAGCCGCGCCATCGGTTCGCACAGAAGCCCGCCGCCGCAGCCGATATCCAACAGGCGCAGGCCCGCGAACGGGCGCGGCGCGGTCAGGTCGCGGCCGAACTCGGCGGCGATCTGCCGGGTGATATAGTCAAGCCGAACCGGATTCATCTGGTGCAACGGCTTGAATTTGCCTGAAGGGTCCCACCATTCCTCGGCCATGGCCTGAAATTTCGCCACTTCGGCGGGATCGACGGTGTTCGTCTCCATGACGTTCCCTTTCAGCGGATCGACAGCGCAACTGGCCGGTATATAGTGCAGCCATGGATCACAGGTCAGGCCCAAAACGCGCTGTCGAGTTCCTTTATCCCGCGATCGACCCCTTCGATCAGCGGGTGATCGACATGGGCGATGGCCACAAGATCTATGTCGAGCAATGCGGCAAGCCCGATGGCGTGCCGGTCATTGTCTTTCATGGCGGGCCCGGCGGCGGGTGCAGCCCGGCGATGCGGCGCTATTTCGACCCGGCGCATTACCGCGTGGTGCTGTTCGACCAGCGCGGCTGCGGCCGGTCGCGCCCCCATGCCGCAGTTGATGCCAACACGACCTGGCATCTGGTGGCCGATGTCGAGCGGATCCGGGCCGATCTGGGCATCGGGAGTTTCATCGGCTTTGGCGGCAGCTGGGGCGCGACCCTGGCGCTGGTCCATGCGCTGAGCCATCCTCAGGCGGTGCGCCATCTGGTGCTGCGCGGCGTCTTCCTGATGACACGGGCGGAACTGGACTGGTTCTATGGCGGCGGCGCGGGGGCCTTTTTCCCCGATCTGTGGCAAAGGTTCGTTGCACCCATCCCCGAGGCGGAACGCGGCGACCTGATCGCCGCCTATCACCGTCGGCTCTTTTCCGGCAATCTGGCCGAGGAAACCCGCCATGGCCGCGCCTGGGCGCAATGGGAAAACGCGCTGGCCTCGATCCAGAACGAGGGGATGGTGGGCGAAGGACCGGCGGAATATGCCCGTGCCTTCTCGCGGCTGGAGAACCACTATTTCATCAATGGCGGTTTCCTTGAGGAAGACGGCTGGATCCTGAAGAACCGCAGGCGGATCGAACATATCGGCGCCACCATCGTGCAGGGGCGATACGACATGGTCTGCCCGCCGGTCTCGGCCTGGACCCTGGCGCAGGGCTGGCCCAAGGCGCGGCTGGAAATGGTCGGACTGTCGGGCCATGCGCTTAGCGAACCGGCGATCAGCGAGGCGTTGGTACGGGCGATGGACGGGCTGCGCAGCCTTTAGGCGCGCAAGACCCCCGACAGGGATCTTGCGGATTTCTTCAAGGAAGACCAGGCCTCAGCCCTTGCCCAGCACTTCGTCCTGATGCTCGCCCAGACCCGGCGAGGGCCGGTCCAGCGCCAGCGAAGCGCCAGAGAAGGTAAAGGGGCTGCGCACGCCCGGCACGCCGCCCGGCGCGATCTGCATCCCGCGCGCCACGACCTGCGGATCGGCGAAAACCTGAGCCATGTCGTTGATCGGCCCGGCCGGCACGCCCGCAGTTTCGCAGGCGGCCAGAAGATCGGCCATCTTCCAGGTCTTGGTCGCGGCGGTCAGGCGGGCGGTCATCGCTTCGCGGTTCGACACGCGGTCGGCATTGGTCAGGAATTCCGGCACCGTCGCCAGGTCGGACAGCCCCAAGAGGCCACACAGCCGCTGATACTGGCCGTCATTCCCGGTTGCCAGGATCACCCAGCCATCGGCGCAATCGAAGACCGCATAGGGCGCAAGGTTCGGGTGGGCATTGCCCATCTTCTTCGGCGCCTTGCCGGTGGCGAGATAGTTCATCGCTTGATTGGCCATGACCGCGGTCGCCACATCCATCAGCGCCATGTCGATCTGCTGGCCCTGCCCCGTGCGGCCGCGCTGGACCAGCGCCGCCAGGATCGCATTGGCCGCATAGATGCCGGTGAAGACATCGGTCACCGCCACGCCCACCTTCTGCGGCTGGCCATCGGCCTCGCCCGTCACGCTCATCAGCCCGGCCATGCCCTGGATGATGAAGTCATACCCGGCGCGATGGGCATAGGGCCCGGTCTGGCCGAAGCCAGTGATCGAGCAATAGACCAGCCGCGGATTGACCTTTTGCAGCGAGGCCCAGTCGAGCCCGTATTTCGCCAGGCCGCCGACCTTGAAATTCTCGATCACCACATCGGCGTCTGCCACCAGACGGCGCACGATGTCCTGCCCTTCCGGGGTGCGGAAATCGCAGGTCACGCTTTTCTTGCCGCGATTGCAGGAATGGAAATAGGCGGCGCTGCGTTCGGCGCTGCCATCGGCCAGTTTGCGGTCGATGAAGGGCGGGCCCCAGCGGCGGGTATCGTCGCCTTCCGGAGCCTCGACCTTGATGACCTCGGCCCCCAGATCGGCCAGCATCTGCCCGGCCCAGGGCCCCGCGAGAATCCGCGCAAGTTCGATGACGCGGATCCCCGCGAGAGGTGCTTCGGTCATGGCAGCGATCAGCCCTTCAGCTTGGCATCGATGATCGCGGCAAGGTCCTCATACGACATGTTCGGGTGCTTCTCGCCATTGATGATCAAGGTCGGCGTGCCCTCGATCTGGTCGGCCTTCATGCCTTCCTCGAAATGCGCCACCATCGCCTCGACCATCGGCGCATCGGCCATGCAGGCATCCAGCGCTTCATTGGTCAGACCGGCGGACAGGCCGATCTTGCGCAGGTTCTGCACCACGACATTCGGATCTTCCGACCCGGCCCATTCCTTCTGGGTCGAGAAGAGGATGTCCTGGATGCCGAAATAGCGCAGGTCGCCGCCGCAGCGCGCCACCAGCGCGGCCCAAAGGCCGTAGCGGTCGAAATACACCTCTTTCAGGGTGAAATGGACCTTGCCGGTGTCAATGTAATTGGTCTTGAGCTGGCCGAAGACCGTCTCGTGGAAATGCGCGCAATGCGGGCAGGTGAAGCTGGCATATTCGGTGATCTTCACCGGCGCGTTCGGATCGCCAAGCGAGAAATCCTTCACCTCGGGCGCGGCGGCGGGCGCGGCGGGGGCCGGCGTGGTTTCCTGCGCCCCTGCGGGCAGGCCCTGCGCGGCGGCGAGGGCTGCGGCCAGGGCGACAAGCGCCCGACGGTTGATCGTGAACATGCGGTCAGTTTCCTTCCTTGGCCTTGCGGCGAGATAAGACATTTTCGGCCAGCCGTTCAAGCGCGGCGCGCAGGCCGGGATCGCCGACGCCATCGGCAGTTTCGCGGGCGCGGGCCTGAACGGCGGGATCAGGGGCGGCGGGCGCCTTGGGCGCGGGCTGGAACTGGGCCTGCCCTTCGGCAAAGCCGGTGGCGGCGGTCTGGGTCAAGGTGATGCGTGAAATGGCGTTATAGCCATAGACGGCATTGACCTTGGCGCGCAGGCCTTCCTTCTGCATCTCGATCATCGGCGCATGGGCGCCCTGCACCAGCAGGGTCAGCGTTGCGCCCATGCCCTCACGGCCATAGCCCACTTTTACCGGCCTTGTGACGCGGGCGATATCTTCCCCCGCCACTTCGGACCAATGGGTCACCAGACGCGCCACGGCGAAACCCCGCGCCTCGCCCGCCTGGCGCAACTGGCGCGCCATCAGCCCGAAGGCCGGCTCAAAGCCGCGGCGGCGATGCTCGGCCGATGGGGGCGAGAGAGGGGTCTTTGCCATCTGGTTCCTGCGCGATTGCAGTCTATCTTAGCGCAAGCGGAAGGTCCCGCCAGTGAACAGCGGGCAACAGGGCATAAAGATTGCGTGACGCAGACGTAACGATGGACGCGGAATACGTTGCCGAAATGCAGGCGCGGCTGATCGGCTGGTATGACCGCCATGCCCGGGTGATGCCCTGGCGGGTGTCGCCGCAGGACAAGCTGGCCGGGGTGCGGCCCGATCCCTACCGGGTCTGGTTGTCGGAGGTGATGCTTCAGCAGACCACGGTCGCGGCGGTGCGCGACTATTTCCACCGCTTCACCGCGCGCTGGCCCGATGTGGCGGCGCTGGCCGCTGCGCAGGATGCCGATGTCATGGCGGAATGGGCCGGGCTTGGTTATTACGCCCGCGCCCGCAACCTGTTGAAATGCGCGCGCGAAGTGGCCGCACGGGGCGAATTTCCCAAGGATCGCGAGGGGTTGCTGGGCCTGCCCGGCATCGGCCCCTATACGGCGGCGGCCGTGGCGGCGATCGCCCATGACGAACCGGCGGTGGTGGTGGATGGCAATGTCGAGCGGGTGATGGCCCGGCTGTTCGCGGTGGAAACCCCGCTGCCGGGGGCCAAGCCGGAACTGGTGCGGCTGGCGGGGCTGATGACGCCGCAGGCGCGGCCGGGCGACCATGCCCAGGCGGTGATGGATCTTGGCGCGACGGTCTGCACCCCGCGCAGCCCTGCCTGCGGCATCTGCCCGCTGATCGGCCACTGCCGGGGCCGCGCCGCGGGATTGCAGGCCGAATTGCCGCGCAAGGACGCGAAAGCCGCCAAACCGACGCGGCAGGGCAGGGTCTGGGCGCTGCGCCAGCCCGGCGGCTGGCTGCTGGAGCGGCGGCCCGAACGCGGGCTTCTGGGCGGAATGTGGGGCCTGCCGGGCGATGGCTGGGATGGCGCGGGGGGTGATGCCCCTGCCCCGGCCCAATGGCGCGCGGCGGGCGAGGTGCGCCATACCTTCACGCATTTCCACCTGGTGCTGCAAGTTCTTGTGGCCGAGGGTGAGGCGAACCCCATCCGTGGAGAGATCGTGCCCTTCTCTGACTTCAACCCGAAAAGCCTGCCGACGGTGATGCGCAAGGCCTTTGACCTTGCGTCGGCGGCGCTGATGCCGCGTTGAGCGGCGCGGACAATGGCGTAAGATCGGGGCCGCAAAGGAAGATGCCATGGCCCAGATCGCACCGGATGTCCTGACCCGCCCCGCCAGCGCCCTGCCCTTCTGGCTGTCGCTGGGCACGGTGCCGCTGGCGCTGATCGGGATCGGCTGGGGCGGGCTTTGGGTGCTGCTGCTGCCGCTGTATTCCTGGGGCATGTTCACCCTGCTGGACGCGCTGACCGGGCTGAACCCCGACAATGCCGACCCCGCCACGCCCGACCGCGACCTCATGCTGTACCGGCTGGTCACGCTGGTCTGGCCGCCTTTGCAACTGGCCGTCCTGGTGGCGATGCTATGGCTGCTGCCCCGGTCTAACCATTTGGGAGGATGGGAGAAATTCGGCCTGATGTTCGGGATGGGGATCATGTCGGGGACGGTCGGGATCAACTATGCGCATGAGTTGATGCACCAGAAATCCAGGCTGGAACGCTGGCTGGGCGACCTCTTGCTGGCGAGCGTTCTGTATTCCCATTTCCGCACCGAGCACCTGCGGGTGCATCACCTGTATGTCGGCACCCCGCGTGACACGGTGACGGCGCGATACAATGAGGGGTTCCACCGCTTTTATCCGCGCGTCCTATGGCATAGCCCGCGCTCGGCCTGGGCGGCGGAAAAGGCGATGCTGGCGCGCAGGGGCCTGCCCGTCTGGCACAGAAGCAACCCGTTCTGGCGCTATGCCATCTTGCAGGCGGCGTTCCTGGCGCTGGCTGTGGCTGTGGGCGGCTGGGAGGGGCTGGGGCTGTTCGCGATCCAGGCCGGTGTGGCGGTCTGGCAGTTGGAGCTGGTGAATTATATTGAACATTATGGGCTTACGCGAAAACATTTGGGCGAGGGCCGCTATGAACATGTGCTGCCAAGGCACAGCTGGAATGCCTCGCACCGGGCGTCGAACTGGCTTTTGATCAACCTTCAGCGCCATTCCGACCACCATTACAAGCCGGATCGCCGCTTTCCGCTGTTGCAGACCTATCCCGAGGAGGAGGCGCCGCAATTGCCCTTTGGCTATCCGGTGATGAGCCTGACCGCGATGGTGCCGCCCTTGTGGCGGCGGGTGATGAACCCGCGCGTCCGGGCCTGGCGGAAGCAGTTCTATCCCGAGGTCACGGACTGGAAGCCCTATAACAAGGGCGCCCTGCCCATACCGCGTGGGGCCCCCTGAGCCGGCCGTGCGGCGGCGGATCCTGCCCCCCGGCAACTGACTTTCTGACGGTCTGGCAAAGGTCTGGCAAACGTCTGGCGATGGTCTGGCACAAAAGCCGCTGCGGAGGGCCCAAAAAGAAAAGGCCCCGCCATGCGGACATGGCGGGGCAGTGGCGGTTCCGGGCGGTCCGGAATCGCAGGCGTTCGGTGGACCCGTCCTGTTCGGGCGTCAGTTCGGGCGAGTGGCCTCTGCTTCCATCTCGGCCCGGATCTGCTGACGCAGGATGTCGATCGGGATCATCTTGCCGTCACGCTTGAAGTGCCAATAGGTCCAGCCGTTGCAGGAGGGCGCGCGTTCATAGGCTGCGCCGACCTGGTGGATCGAGCCGGTCATCTCGGTGCCGATCAGCGTGCCGTCGGCGCGGACCTTGGCCTTGTAGCGGTTGCCGATCGAGAAAAGCTCTTCGCCCGGGCGCAGCATGCCGCGTTCGACGACCTGGCCGAAGGGCACGCGCGGTTCGGCGCGCTTGGATCCGGTGACTTCCAGCGCCGAGGCGTCATAGCGGCGGACGCGGGCCAGACGTTCGGCAGCGGCCTGACGATAGCTTTCCTCGCGCTCGATGCCGATGAAATCGCGGCCCAGCATCTTGGCGACCGCGCCAGTGGTGCCGGTGCCGAAGAACGGGTCAAGCACGACATCGCCCGGCATGGTGGTGGCGACCAGCACGCGATGCAGCAGGCTTTCCGGTTTCTGCGTCGGATGGGCCTTGTCGCCGTTCTCATCCTTGAGCCGCTCATGCCCGGTGCAGATCGGCAGAACCCAGTCCGAGCGCATCTGGATGCCTTCGTTCAGGGCCTTCAGCGCCTCGTAATTGAAGGTGTATTTCGCGCCTTCGCCGCGCGAGGCCCAGATCAGCGTCTCATGCGCATTGGTCAGGCGCTTGCCCTTGAAATTCGGCATCGGGTTCGACTTGCGCCAGACCACGTCGTTCAACAGCCAGAAGCCCTGGTTCTGCAACTCGGCGCCCAGGCGGAAGATGTTGTGATAGGAGCCGATCACCCAGATCGCGCCATTGGGTTTCAGCAGGCGGCGGGCGGCGGCCAGCCAGGCCCGGGTGAATTCGTCATAGGCAGCGAAAGAGGTGAACTGGTCCCAATGGTCATCCACCGCATCGACGCGGGAATTGTCGGGCCGGTGCAATTCGCCCTTGAGCTGGAGATTGTAGGGCGGGTCGGCAAAGATCAGGTCAACGCTGCCCGCAGGCAGGCTGTTCATCACGTCAATGCAGTCGCCTGCAAGGATCTGGTTCAGCGGGAGGTCGCCCTCCGCCGGGATCTTTTTCGTCGCCATTCTCTGCCTCTGTGCCCTACGGCCTCTGTGTGCCGTTTGTTGTCCACAGGATGAGTCAGAGGCGATTCGGCGTCAAATTCTTTTTTGAATCAAGAGGTTACAGAAATAGCTTGGCACAATATCTTGTGGACGGGGCCGAAGGAACGTCTATGAACGGGGGTGACCCCCAAATCTAGAAGCGCCTTGAGATGGGCCTTGGTGGGGTAGCCTGCGTTGGCTTCCCAGCCGTAGCCGGGGTGCTGTTGCGCCAAATCCACCATAAGGCGATCACGGGTGACCTTGGCCACGATCGAGGCGGCGGCGATCGACAGGCTGCGGGCATCACCCTTGACCAGCGCTTCTGCCGAACAGGCCAGATCGCGCGGCAGGCGGTTGCCGTCGATCAGCGCATGGTCGGGGGCAAGCTGGGCCAGCGCCCGCGCCATGGCAAGGTGGCTGGCCTGAAGGATGTTGAGGGCGTCGATCTCATCAACACTGGCATGGGCGATGGCGACGCGGGCATCGCGCAGGATCAGGTCATGCAGGCGCTCGCGCGCGGCAAGGGTCAGGGCCTTGCTGTCATTCAGGCCGGGCGGGATGCGGGCGGGGTCAAGGATCACGGCGGCGGCGGTGACCGGACCGGCCAGCGGGCCGCGCCCGACCTCGTCCACCCCCGCGACGGTCAGCGCCCCGCGCGCAAGGGCGGCGGTCTCGAAGGCGAAATCGGGGCTGGTCCTGGGCATCGGGGGCTTTCGGGCGGCGCGCATTGGCGGCTTGGCCGTTCTCTGCCTCTGGTCCTGCCGTGGCGCAAGCGCTATCGACAGGCAGGACCGGGACATGAGCGCCACCCCGCGCCTGGGGGCGGGCTGGCGCATGACACAGAGGGGCTGCCACATGACGTTTTCCCGCAAGATCAAGATCGCGCCGTCGATCCTTTCCGCCGATTTCGCCGATTTCGGCCGCGAGATTCAGGCCATCGAGGCGGAAGGGGCGGATTGGGTGCATGTCGATGTGATGGATGGACATTTCGTGCCGAACCTGACCTTCGGCCCGCCCGCCGTTGCCGCCTTTCGCAAGCATGTGAAGACGGTGATGGACGTGCATCTGATGATCGCGCCGGTCGATCCCTATATCGACGCCTTCGCCAAGGCCGGCGCCGATATCCTGACCGCGCATGTCGAGGCCGGGCCGCATATCCACCGCACCCTGCAGGCGATTCGCGGCGCGGGGATGAAGGCGGGCGTGGCGCTGAACCCCGGCACCCCGGCCGAAGCGGTGACCGACCTTCTGGACCTGACCGACCTGATCTGCGTGATGACGGTGAACCCGGGCTTCGGCGGGCAGAAATACATCGACATGACGGCCAAGGTCCGCAAGCTGCGGGCGATGATCGGCGACCGTCCGGTGCATATCGAGATCGATGGCGGCATGGACCCGGTGACCGCGCCCGGCATGGCGGCGGCGGGGGCGGATGTGCTGGTCGCGGGATCGGCGGTGTTCCGCGGCGGCTCGGTCGGCAATCCGGGCGTCTATGGCGAGAACATCCGGGCGATCCGGGCCGCTGCGGAAGCCGCGCTGTGAGGCCCGCGATCCTGTTCGATCTGGACGGCACGCTGGTCGACAGCGCCCCCGACATCCAGGCGGCGGTGAACCGGATGCTGGAGGGCGAGGGGCGCGCGGCGCTGGATCTGGCGACGGTGACGCGGTTCATCGGCAACGGGCTGCCCAGGCTGGTCGAGCGGGTGATGGCGGTCAGCGATCTGTCGCAGGACCAGCATGAGCGGCTGACGGCGGTCACGCTGGCGCTGTACAATGCCGGCGGCACGGCGCTGACCCGGCCCTATCCCGGCGTCGTGCAGGCGCTGACGGCGCTTCTGGCGCGCGGCCATGTGCTGGGGGTCTGCACCAACAAGCCCGAAGGCGCGGCGCGGGCGGTGCTGACCGATCTGGGGCTGATGCCGCTGTTTCAGGCGGTGGTGGGCGGCGACCGGCTGGCGGTGACCAAGCCCGATCCGGCACCCTTGCGGCTTTGCGCCGAAGAGCTTGAGGCGGAAGACATCATCTTTGTCGGCGACAGCGAGGTGGATGCGGCCACGGCCGAGGCGGCGGGCGTGCCCTTCCTTCTGTTCACCGAGGGCTATCGCAAGGGTCCGGTCGCGGCGATGCCCCATCGCGCCGCCTTTGACGATTTCCACAGCCTGCCCGGGCTGCTGGCCTAGCCGAAGGGCCGCGCCGCGCCGTGTGAAAGCCGGTCGGACAGTGCCCGGGCCAGGACCATGCCCGCCATCATCGCGGCAAGGAACAGGTAGACTGCAGGCTCGAACAGGCCCAGGGCGGGCAGCGCGCCGCCCGGGCAAAAGCCCGCAAGGCCCCAGCCGATGCCGAACAGGGCGGAGCCGCCGACCAGCCGCAGGTCGATGGCGGTGGTGGCGGGCAGCGAGAAGGCGGGGGCAAGAAGGGGGCGCGGGCGCGGCAGGACGATGCCATAGCCCACAAGCGTCACCCCCAGCGCGCCCGCCATGACCAGGAGGAGACTGGGGTCCCAGCTTCCGGCGAAGTCGAAGAAGTTCAGCACCTTGGCCGGGTTGGCCATGCCGCCCATGACGATGCCGGTGCCGAAGATCACGCCGATCAGATAGGCCAGGACGATCCGCATCTCAGCGCCCTGCCCCGTGCCGGACCATGTAGACGGTCAGGGCGGCGGTGGCCATGAAGGTCAGCACCGCCACCAGCGAGCGCGGCGACAGCCGGGCCAGCCCGCAGATGCCATGGCCCGAGGTGCAGCCGCCGCCGAAGCTGACCCCGATGCCGACCAGCACGCCGCCGATGATCAGCGTGCCGGGGTCGACCGGCACCTGCATCTCGGGCCAGCGCCCCGTGACGGCCAGCCAGACCAGGGGGCCGGTCGCCATGCCCGCGACCAGCGCCGCGCGCCAGGCCCAGTCGGACAGGCTGGCAGGAAAGATCAGCCCGGCGACGATGCCGGTCGCGCCCATGATGCGGCCGAGAAAGGCCATCAGCAGCACGGCGGACAGGCCGATCAGCAGCCCGCCCGAAAAGGATTGCAGTGGCGTGAAGGCGGTTTCCATCCGGCGGCCCCTGGCTGTGCAGGCGCCCAGATAGGCAGGACGGCGCGGCTTTGTCCAGCTTGGGCCAACCTGTGGTTGTCACGCAATCTTTGACAAACTGATGCGCCTTTGTGATCCCCGGCGGCAAGGCTGGCGCAAGGGGCTGCCCGCAGGGGCGGCCCTGTTCGTTTCCCTTGTCAGCGAGAGGCCCGCCATGACCCATTCCCCGACCCAAAGCCATGACGAGATGTCCTGGGACGCATTTGACGAGATGCGCGATCCGCGCCCGGCGCGGCACGGGTTCGACGAGGTGGTCGACCGCGCGATCTCGCGCCGGGGTTTTCTGGGCGGCGTGCTGGCCATTGGCTCGGGCGCCGCGGTCTTCGGCTCGGCGCTGATCGGCGGCAGCCGTCCGGCACAGGCGGCGTCTTTCGCCTTCACCCCGGTCGGCATCGGCACCGATCACGGCATCCAGGTGCCGGCGGGCTATGCCTGGAAGCCGCTGGTGCGCTGGGGCGATGCGCTGGTGACCGGGGCCGAAAGCGCCTTTGGTGCCGAGACCGGCGTGGCGCTGGAGATGTCGGACAAGGTCTTTGGCGAGAATACCGACGGGATGGAACTGTTCGAGGTGGATGGCAGGCAGGTCATCGCCGTGAATTCGGAATATGTGAACCCCAAGATCAACCTGCCCGCCGAGGCCGAGGGCAAGCCGCGTTCGGCCGAGGAGGTTGAGCTTCTGAAGAACATGCAGGGCGTGACGGTGCTGGAAGTCGCCAACAGCGGCGAGGGCTATGCCGTGGTGCTGGACAGCCCCTATAACCGCCGCATCACCAATGACACGAAGATGACCCTGGGCGGTCCGGTGGCCGGGACCGATCTGGTCAAGACTGCGGCGGACCCGGAAGGTCTGTCGCCGCTGGGCACGCTGAACAATTGCGGCTCTGGCCGGACGCTGTGGGGGACGTATCTGACCTGCGAAGAGAATTTCAACGGCTATTTCGGCATGGTCACCGAGCGGGAGCAGACCCCGGAAGAAAAGCGCTATGGCCTGAAGGGCGAGAGCAATTACCTGTACGAAAAGCACGATGCGCGCTTTGACCTGATCGCCAACCCGAACGAGCCGCATCGCTTTGGCTGGGTGGTCGAGATCGACCCGGCGGATGCGGCCTCGACCCCGGTGAAACACACTGCTCTGGGCCGGTTCAAGCACGAGAATGCCGAGATGGTGCAGGCCGCCGATGGCCGTGTGGTGGTGTATATGGGTGATGACGAGCGGGGCGAGTTCATCTACCGCTATGTCTCGACCGGCACCTGGGCCGAGGGCCAGCCCGGCGGGACGCTCTTGGCGGAAGGTACGCTGTATGTGGCCAGGTTCAATGACGACCTGACCGGCGAATGGCTGGCCCTGACGCCGGAAACGACCGGGATGACCCTGCCGGAACTGCTGGTCTTCGCGCGGCTTGCAGGCAGCAAGGTGGGCGCGACCACGATGGACAGGCCGGAATGGATCGCGGCGCATCCGGCGCGGGCCGAGGCCTATTGCGCGCTGACCAACAATTCCAAGCGCGGCGAGGAGGGCCAGCCCGTGAACGCGGCGAACCCGCGCGCGGCCAATGAATATGGCCAGATCCTGCGCTGGCGGCCGGAAGGCGGTGACCATGGCGCCGACCGCTTTGACTGGGATCTCTATGTCATGGCGGGCAACCCTGCTGTGCACAAGGATTCCTTTGCCGGGTCGCCCAATGTCAGCGAGGGCAACATGTTCAATTCGCCTGACGGGATGGCGTTCGACAGCACCGGGATGCTGTGGATCCAGACCGATGGCGAGGACACGAATGAGGGCGATTTCGCCGGTCAGGGCAACAACCAGATGCTGATCGGCAACCCGGATACCGGCGAGATCGCCCGCTTCCTGACCGCGCCGAACGGGGCCGAAGTGACCGGCCTGTGCTGGTCGGCCGACCGCAGGGTGGCCTTTGTCGGCATCCAGCATCCGGGCGGAAGCTGGCCCGATGGCGCGGGCAAGCCGCGGTCTGCGATCATCCAGGTCTGGCGCGAGGATGGCGCGACCATCGGCTGATCCATTTGCGTGGAAGACGGAGCGGGGGTCGCCAGCGCGGCCCCCGTTGCCTTTCCCGGATGGACCGTGCCCGCGCATAATGGCAGGTTATGCGCCAGGCCCGGCGATCGGAAAAGCTGATGAAAAACCTGACGCTCAGACAGTTGCGCTATTTCGAGGCGGTGGCCCGGCTGCGCCATTTCGGCCGCGCCGCCGAGGATTGCGCGATCAGCCAGCCCGCCTTGTCGATGCAGATCAAGGAGCTTGAGGAAAGCCTGGGCCAACCCCTGGTCGAACGCGGCACGCGCGGCCTGCGGCTGACCGGGTTCGGCGAGGTGTTCCTGGCCCATGCCCGCAAGATCCTGGCTTCGGTGGCCGATATCGAGGCCCTGGCGCTGGCGGCTTCGGGCAGCCCTTCGGGCGTGTTGCGGCTGGGCGTGATTCCGACCATCGCGCCCTATCTGCTGCCCGCGATCATCACGGGGCTGGAGCGCGACTTTCCCGGCCTGGCGCTGTTGCCGCGCGAGACGGTGACGCAGCGCTTGCTGGAGGAATTGCAGGACGGGCGGCTGGATGCGGCGATCCTGGCCCTGCCCATATCAGAGCCAAGCCTGGCCGAACTGCCGCTTTTCACCGAGAATTTCGTGCTGGTGCGGCCCTTGGGCGACCGGGACCGCCCGGTGCCCGACCGCGAGAAGCTGGGCGAGATGCGGCTATTGCTGCTGGAGGAGGGCCATTGCTTCCGCGATCAGGCCCTGTCCTTTTGCAGCGTTCCGGCAGCGCGGCCGCGCGAGATTCTGGATGGCAGCACGCTGTCGACGCTGGTTCAGATGGTGGGGGCGGGCATCGGGGTGACGCTGATCCCGGAAATGGCGGTGCGGGTCGAGACACGCTCGGCCCCGGTGGCCACGGCGCATTTCCCCGACCCGCAGCCCCAGCGCAGCATCGGCATGGTGTGGCGACGGTCGAACCCGCTGGAGCGGCGCCTGCGCCAGATCGCGGAGTCGGTGCGCGCCGCCGCGCAGGAGGGACGCGGCGGCGCGGGGTAAGGGCGGTCAGCCGCCCAGACGGAAGCCCGCATTGCGCAGGCACTGTTCGGAGAAGATCGTGTCCCAGCGGCCATAGATCTTGGCCTCGTTGCTGCAATTGTAGGGCAGGTTGCGGTTGACGCCGGCGCGCAACATGCAGCTTTCCGAATAGACCACGGCGTCGCGCTTCTTGCCGCTGATCTGGATCGCGCAGGAGGCGGGGACGGTGAAGCCCTTTTTCTTCTTATGGGGCTTGGACGGGGCGGGGTAATAATCGTCATCGGTATAGCGCGGCTTCTTGTTGTCCTTGTTCGCCTCGTTCGCGATGGCGCCGATGATGGCAAGGCCGAGCAGCGTCTTCAGCATGTCTTCGCTGTCGGGCGCGGCCTGGGCGGGAACGGCGGTCGACAGCACCACCGCCAGAATCGCGGCCCCGGCAGTAAGCATGGCACCCATGCGGCGGGGCGAAGTGGCGGTTTCGGGGCGGATGATCCGGGCGGCAGGAACGATGCGGGGGGCGGCGGTCATCATTTTTCTCCTTGTGAGTCTGAGGCTTGCCTTTTGGGGCGGGGCGGCGCTCGATGGTCTGTGTCGGGTCTGGTGCCCGGTGCCTGTGGTCTTGCCCCCGAGGCTGGGGCCAAGGCGCATGGACAGGCAATATCGCGGCTCTGACAGGCGATAGCGGCGGGCGGAACCCGGCTTGCTAGGGGATAACAACCCGGCGGTTGCGCGCCGATATTGAATAGCCCGGGGGGCTGGGTCATGGTGATCGGCAGAACAGGCAAACCTGCCCGACGGAGCAGAGAAATGACGAAGGTGATCGCGGCGACTTTGGTGGCGCTGGCCCTGGCGGGCCCGGCGAACGCCGAATGCTATGCCGACTACAAGGCCAAGAAGGACGATCCGCTGCAGCTTCACTATGGCGTGGCGCAGGTTTCGGACGGCAATTGCAGCAAGAAGGCGGCGGCGGGCGAACTTGCGCCGCGACTGGCCGCCGATGGCTGGACCTTGCTGAACATCTTGTCCACATTCGGACCGGAAGGTTTGGCGGAAAGGAAAGCGAGTGCCGGGGCCTATTTCCTCCGTTACTGACAGTCTGAAGACCGGAAACAGGGTGGTGACGGGCGGGATTGCCGCCATTGTCCTGATCCTGTTCGGCGCGGCGCTGTTCCTGTTCCTGAACCTGCCCGACGCCAATGCCTTCAACACGCGGGTCGAACGGATCTTCGTGGAAAACGACGACCTGCGCACCGGGGCCGAGATCAAGCTTCTGGAAATCCTGGCGCAATCGGGAACGTCGTTTTCCGAAGTGCTGACAAGCTATCGCAGCGTGATCTTCGTGCTTCTGGTGCTGTCGACCGCGCTGCTGGTGGCGGCTTTGGTGTTTCTGGTGATGATCATCGCCCTGAACAAGCGGATCGGGGCGATCCAGCGGTCGGGCATCCAGGTGTCGAGCCTGATGATCAGCCGCGAGGGGCGGGCGGTCTATATCAACGATCTGGAGTTCCAGCTGACCGAGGCCGCGCTGGAGACCATGGCGGTTCTGGCCGAGGCGCGGATGGATGACGACGTGCTGACCGGGGCGCAGATCGAGGCGGTGATTTCGGGCCGCAACGAAGCCGATTGCGACGAGGCGGCGGGGGCGACGCGGGTGAAACGCCTGCGCGACACGCTGGGCAACCAGCTGGTCAGCGAGCTGCTGGTCAAGACCATCGCCCGGCGCGGCTATGTGCTGGCGGTGGACAAGGACGCGATTCGCATGATCTGACGCGGATCGCGGCCAATTCGCTGAAATCGCTGCGCTTTCCCGGCCTTGCCAAGGTCTTCCGCTAGTCTTTGGTGCAGCGCGCCCCGGCGCGTTCACGGCGACGCCCGCCGCGTTGCGGCATCGCGTCGCGAAACCATCATCAAAACCTTGCACAAGGGGGGGTGGGGGCCTAAATAGCCCCCCTTATCCTGCCAGGCCCGGGGGACCGCCATGATCCAGACGCCCTATTACCTGATCGACCGCGCGAAACTGGCGCGCAACATGGCCGTGATGGACGCGCTGCGGGCGGCTTCGGGTGCCAAGGTTCTGCTGGCGCTGAAATGCTTTGCCACCTGGGGTGTCTTCGAGCAGATGGCGCGGCATATGGATGGCACGACCAGTTCGAGCCTGTATGAGCTGAAGCTGGGCCGCGAGGAATTTGGCGGTGAGACCCATGCCTATTCGGTGGGCTGGGCCGACCACGAGATCGCCGAGGCGGTTTCCTATGCCGACAAGATCATCTTCAACTCGATCAGCCAGCTTGAGCGGTTCGACAACCAGTCGGCGGGCATCGCGCGCGGGCTGCGGCTGAACCCGCGCTTTTCGACCAGCGGTTTCGACCTGGCCGATCCGGCCCGGCCGTTCAGCCGCCTGGGCGAATGGGACAAGGCAAAGATCGAAGCGGTGATGGAGCGGATTTCCGGCTTCATGATCCATTACAATTGCGAGAATGCCGATTTCGACCTGTTTGACAGCCAGCTTGGCCGGATCGAGGCGGAATTCGGCGATCTGCTGCGGCGGCTGAACTGGGTCAGCCTGGGCGGCGGCATCCATTTCACCGGCGAGGGCTATCCGGTCGACCGTCTGGCGGCGCGGCTGCGGGCCTTCCAGGACCGTTTCGGCGTGCAGGTCTATCTGGAGCCGGGCGAGGCCGCGATCACCGGGGCGGCCAGCCTTGAGGTGACGGTGCTGGACGTGCTGAACAACGGCAAGGATCTGGCGGTGGTCGACAGCAGCGTCGAGGCGCATATGCTGGACCTGCTGATCTACCGCCAGTCGGCCAAGGTCGAAACCGGCGGGCCGCATCCCTATATGATCTGCGGCAAGTCCTGCCTGGCGGGCGATGTGTTTGGCGAATTCCAGTTCGAAAACCCGCTGCGCGTGGGCGACCGGATCAGCATCGCCGATGCGGCGGGCTATACGATGGTCAAGAAGAACTGGTTCAACGGGGTCAAGATGCCGTCGATCGTCATCCGCGAGACGGATGGCAGCCTGACCCTGGCGCGCGAATTCACCTATGGTGATTACCGGAGCAGCCTTGGCTGATCCCCTTCCCCGCAACCCCGAGGAGGTGCCTCAATGAAGAAGAATGTCCTGATCGTCGGCGCGGGTGGCGTCGCGCAGGTCGTGGCGCATAAGGCGGCGCAGCACAATGACGTGCTGGGCGATCTGCATATCGCCAGCCGCACGCAGGCCAAATGCGAAGCGATCATCGAAAGCGTGCGGGCCAAGGGCGCGATGAAGGTGCCGGGCCTGTTCCAGGCCCATGCCGTGGATGCGATGGACACGGCCGCGGTGGCGGCGCTGATCCGCGAGACCGGCTGCCAGATCGTGATCAATGTGGGCTCGTCCTTCGTCAACATGACGGTGCTGGAAGCCTGCATCCAGACCGGGGCGGCCTATATGGACACGGCGATCCATGAGGACCCCAAGAAGGTCTGCGAGACGCCGCCCTGGTATGGCAATTACGAATGGAAGCGGCGCGCGGCCTGCAAGGCGGCGGGCGTGACCGCCATTCTGGGCGTCGGCTTCGACCCCGGCGTGGTCAATGCCTGGGCGCGGGTGGCCGAGGGGATGCTGGACCGGATCGACAGCATCGACATCATCGACATCAATGCCGGGTCGCATGGCCGCTGGTTCGCGACCAATTTCGACCCCGAGATCAACTTCCGCGAATTCACCGGCACGGTCTATTCCTGGCAGCAGGGCGCCTGGCAGGAGAACAGCATGTTCGAGGTCGGCCAGACCTGGGACATGCCGGTGGTGGGGCCGCAAAAGGCCTATCTGACCGGACATGACGAGGTGCATTCGCTCTCGGCCCGCTATCCGCAGGCCGATGTGCGCTTCTGGATGGGCTTTGGCGACCATTACATCAACGTCTTCACCGTGCTGAAGAATCTGGGCCTTCTCAGCGAGAAGCCGGTCAGGACCGCCGAGGGGCTGGAGGTCGTGCCGCTGAAAGTGGTGAAGGCGGTGCTGCCCGACCCGGCCAGCCTGGCGCCGGATTACACCGGCAAGACCTGCATCGGCGATCTGGTCAAGGGCCAGAAGGACGGCAAGCCTGCCGAAGTGCTGATCTACAATGTCGCCGACCACAAGGAGGCCTTCACCGAGGTCGGCGCACAGGGGATTTCCTATACTGCGGGCGTGCCGCCGGTGGCGGCGGCGATCCTGATCGCGCAGGGCGCCTGGGATGTGGGCGGCATGGCGAATGTCGAAGAGCTGGACCCCGCGCCCTTCGTGAACCTGCTGAACCGGATCGGCCTGCCCTCGCGCATCCGCGACGCGGAAGGCGACCGGGAATTGTGGCTATAAGGCCCCCCGCCGCAACCTTGGCTGGAACAATGAAAAAGGCCCGGGCTTCGCAGCCCGGGCCTTTTTTCAAGTGGTGAGCCCGACAGGATTCGAACCTGTGACCCACTGATTAAAAGTCAGTTGCTCTACCAACTGAGCTACGGGCCCCACGGCTGCGGCGTGTAAGGAAGCCCCCCGGGGGCGTCAACCCCAAAATCGTTGCAGAGCGGCGAAGATTTTGGGGAAGAGGTGGATGGTGAGCCGTGAAGGATTCGAACCTTCGACAAGCTGATTAAGAGTCAGCTGCTCTACCAACTGAGCTAACGGCCCATCCGGGCGCCCGATTAATCCGCCCTTGCGGCGGGCGCAAGCGGGAATCGTCACCGGGCACTGGATTGCTGCGCGCGGCAGGCGTATATGCGCGCCATGAACAACGCATCGCGCCCCCAGGGCCTGCCCTTCATGAAGATGCACGGGGCGGGCAATGATTTCGTGGTCATCGACTCGCGGTCGCGCGAGGCGGCGGTCGTGACGCCTGCGCTGGCGCGCGCGCTGGGCGACCGCAACCGGGGCGTGGGCTTTGACCAATTGGCCGAGATTCGCCCCGCGGCGGGCGCGGATTTCGAGCTGGATTTCTGGAACAGCGATGGCAGCCGGGCGGGGGCCTGCGGCAATGCCACGCGCTGCGTGTCGGACCATGTGATGCGCGACCTGGGCAAGGATGCCGTCAGCCTGCGCACGGTGCGGGGCATGCTGGCGGCGCGACGGCAGCCGGACGGGCGCGTCAGCGTGAACATGGGCCCACCGCAGCTTGACTGGCGCGAGGTGCCGCTTTCGCGCGAGGTGGACCTGCTGCACCTGCCCCTGCCCGGCGATCCGGTCGCAGTCGGCATGGGAAACCCGCATTGCGTGTTCTTTGTCGCCGATGCCGGGGCGGTGGATGTGGCCGCTAACGGCGCGCGGGTCGAGACCGACCCCCTGTATCCGCAGAAGACCAATGTCGAGTTCGCCAGCCTGATCGGCCCCGACCGGCTGCGGATGCGGGTGTGGGAGCGCGGCACGGGCATCACGCTGGCCTGCGGCTCGGGCGCCTGCGCCACGGCCGTGGCGGCGCATCTGCGCGGCCTGACGGGCCGTCAGGTGGCGCTGGAGCTGGATGGGGGCGTGCTGGAGATCGACTGGCGCGAGGATGGCGTCTGGATGACCGGGCCGGTGGCACATGTCTTTGACGGCTGGCTTTCGGCCGAGTTCCTGGCGGCGACGGCATGAACGCCGCCCCGCCCGTTTTCGCCACGCTGGGCTGCCGCCTGAACGCCTATGAGACCGAGGCGATGAAGGAACTGGCCGCCGCCGCCGGTCTGGAAGGCGCGGTGGTGGTGAACACCTGCGCGGTCACGGCGGAAGCGGTGCGCAAGGCCAAGCAGGAGATCCGCCGTCTTGCCCGCGAGAACCCCGGCGCCCCGGTGATCGTGACGGGCTGCGCCGCGCAGACCGAACCGGAAACCTTTGCCGCCATGGCCGAGGTGACTCGGGTCGTCGGCAACCATGAGAAGATGCAGGCGGAAACCTGGACGGGCCTGCGCGGCGATCTGGCCGTGCCGGACCTGATCGGCGCGACCGAGAAGGTGCAGGTCAATGACATCATGTCGGTCAAGGAAACCGCCGGTCACCTGATCGACGGTTTCGGCAGGGTGCGGGCCTATGTGCAGGTTCAGAACGGCTGCGACCATCGCTGCACCTTCTGCATCATCCCCTATGGCCGGGGCAATTCGCGGTCGGTCCCCGCCGGCGTGGTGGTGGAACAGATTAAGCGCCTGGTCGACAAGGGCTTTCAGGAAGTGGTGCTGACCGGGGTCGATCTGACCTCCTGGGGGGCAGACCTGCCTGCGACCCCGCGCCTGGGCGATCTGGTGATGCGCATCCTGAAACTGGTGCCGGATCTGGCGCGGCTGCGGATTTCCTCGATCGATTCGATCGAGGCCGATCCGATGCTGATGCAGGCCATCGCTACCGAACCGCGCCTGATGCCGCATCTGCACCTGTCGCTGCAGGCGGGCGATGACATGATCCTGAAACGGATGAAGCGCCGCCATCTGCGCGACGACGCCATCCGCTTTTGCGAGGAGGCCCGCAAGCTGCGGCCCGAGATCGTCTTTGGCGCCGATCTGATCGCCGGTTTCCCGACCGAGACCGAGGCGATGTTCGAGAATTCCCTGAAGCTGGTCGCGGATTGCGGCCTGACCTTCCTGCATGTCTTCCCCTTCAGCCCGCGCAAGGGCACGCCTGCCGCGCGGATGCCGCAGCTGCGCGGCCCGGCGATCAAGGACCGCGCGGCACGTCTGCGGGCGGCGGGGGCGGCGGCGCTGGCGGCGCATCTGGCGGACCAGCAGGGCAAGACCCACCGCATCCTGACCGAGACGCCGCGCCTGGGCCGGACCGAGCAATTCACCGAAGTGGCGTTCGACAAGGATCAGCCCGAAGGCGTGATCCTGACCGCCGCGATCACCGGGAGCGCGGGCGAGCGGCTGACGGTCTAGACTTTGCGGATCGTGTCGCCGGGTTGCAGCGTCGGCGTCAGTTCGATCACCTCGCCGCCGATCACGCCGGAAGGACGCTTGCCCGCGATGATCTCGGCGGCGCAGCGTCCGATTTCCAGACGGCAGGCATCCATCGTGGCCAGGCGGCGCGGCAGGCCATCAAGCAATTCCACGCCGTTGAACCCGGCCAGGCCGATCTTGCCCGGCACGTCGAGCCCCTGTTCCAGACAGTAAAGCAGCCCGCCTGCCCCGATCATGTCGTTGGAGTAATAGAGGAAATCGACATCCGGCCTGCGTTTCAGCACGGCCTCTGTCATCTCGCGCCCCTTCAGAAGTGCCGAACCGCCCGAGTAATATTCCCGCTCGACCAGCGTGAGCCCCTCTTTGGCCAGCGCCTCTTCGAACCCTTCCAGCCGCTTGCGCGCGCGGTGGTCGTTTGTCGGCATATGCGTGCCCAGAAAGGCGATGCGGCGATATCCGGCGGCGACGATCGCCTCGGCCATCTTGCGCCCGGCGCGGCGATGGGAAATGCCGACAGCGCTGTCTACCGGGTCACCGTCGATATCCATGATCTCGACGATGGGAATTCCGGCCTGGGCCAGCATGGCGCGCGAGGCGTCGGAATGTTCGATCCCGGCGACGATCATTCCCGAGGGGCGCCAGGACAGCATCTCGTAGATCACCTGTTCCTCGCGGTCGGGCTGGTAATTCGACACGCCCACCACGGGTTGCAGGCCGGTATCTTCCAGCACTTCGGAAATGCCGGTCATCACTTCGGGGAAGACCATGTTCGACAGCGAGGGAATGATGACGCCGACCAGGTTCACCCGCTGGCTGGCCAGCGCGCCCGCGATCTTGTTGGGCACATAGCCCAGCTTGCGCGCCGCATCGAGAACGCGCTCGCGCGTGGTCTCGGACACGTCGCCCCGGTTGCGCAACACCCGGCTGACCGTCATCTCGGACACACCCGAGGCCTCGGACACATCGCGGAGCGTCAGGGTGCGGCGCGGATCTGGGGGCATCTTCGTCACGGTCACGCTTTCGCAGGGCAACTTTCTTTCTTGTTAGCGCCAAAGGTCGCGCTTGTCCAAGCCCGTTTCTGCTGTTATGTTACCGCTAACAGTCGCAAGGCTGCGAAAACCCCGCGCGGACCTGCAAGCTCTCTCACCAGGACGCAAGGGATTTGGGGGGAGTGGTGGGCCAAGAACGCTCCCCCCGCCTAACCCGATCGCAAAAGCCAGATGTTGCCTAACCGTGCCCTATTGTGCATGTAGGGCGCGCGTGGCCCCGTAGCTCAGGGGATAGAGCGGCCGCCTCCTAAGCGGCAGGTCGATGGTTCGAATCCATCCGGGGTCACCACTTTGCCTAGAAATCCAGATTCTCGACGTTCAGCGCGTTCTGCTGGATGAAGTCGCGGCGCGGTTCGACCACGTCGCCCATCAGCTTGGTGAAGATGTCGTCGGCCTCGGCCAGATCGTCGATCTTGACCTGCAAAAGCGTGCGGGCATCGGGGTCGAGCGTGGTTTCCCAGAGCTGGTCGGGGTTCATTTCGCCCAGGCCCTTGTAGCGTTGCAGCGACAGGCCCTTCTCGCCCTCGGCCAGAACAGATTTCAGCAGGTCCATCGGACCATGGATCATCTGCTCGCGGTCGCGGCGCACCAGGCGCGAGGGCGCCTTGTAGGTGTCGCGATGCGGCGCGGCGATCTGGGCCAGGCGGCGGCCCTCGCCCGAGCGCAGGATGGCGCCGTCAAGCGTGCGCAATTCCTCGACCCCGCGCAGGATACGCGACAGGCGGATGCCGTGATCCTGGGTGATGCGGCCCTGCCAGCCGCGTTCAAATTCGGCCGCCACAAGGTCAAGCCGCCGCGCGACCTGATCGGCCACCGCCTGAAGATCGGCATCGGCGCGGCCCGGATCGAAAGCGCCGACCAGCGCCGCCTGTTCCAGAATCGGGCGCGGGTAATGGGTGGGGAAGGCATCCAGCACGCGGCGGAAGCTGCGCGCCCCTTCGATCACCCGGGCAAGGTCGAGCCCGGCGATTTCCTGACCATCGGCCAGCCTCAGCACGGCCCCGTCGATGCCCTGTTCGACCAGGTAATCCTCAAGCGCGGGCTGGTCCTTGAGATAGACCTCGGACTTGCCGCGGCTGACTTTGTAGAGGGGCGGCTGGGCAATGTAGAGATAGCCGCCCTCGATCAGCTCTGGCATCTGGCGGAAGAAGAAGGTCAGCAGAAGCGTGCGGATATGCGCGCCGTCGACATCGGCATCGGTCATGATGACGACCTTGTGGTAGCGCAGCTTCTCGATGTTGAATTCGTCGCGGCCGATGCCGGTGCCCAGCGCCATGACCAGGTTGCCGATTTCCTGGCTGCCCAGCATCTTGTCGAACCGGGCGCGTTCGACGTTCAGGATCTTGCCGCGCAGGGGCAGGATGGCCTGGTTCTTGCGGTCACGCCCGGTCTGGGCCGAACCGCCGGCGCTGTCGCCCTCGACCAGGAAGATTTCCGACTTGGACGGGTCCTTCTCGGTGCAATCCTTGAGCTTGCCGGCCAGGAAGTTCACATCCAGCGCCGATTTGCGCCGGGTCAGCTCGCGCGCCTTGCGGGCGGCTTCGCGCGCCAGCGCGGCCTCGACGATCTTGCCGACGATGATCTTCGCGGGCCCGGGATTTTCCTCGAACCATTCGGCCAGCTTTTCGTTGACCAGATTCTCGACCGCGGGCCGCACTTCGGAGGAGACCAGCTTGTCCTTGGTCTGGCTGGAGAATTTCGGGTCCGGCACCTTGACCGACAAGACGCAGGTCAGCCCCTCGCGCGCGTCGTCGCCGGTGAAATCCACCTTCTCGCGCTTGGCGATGCCCGAGGTCTGGGCATAGCTGGTGATCGTGCGGGTCAGCGCGCCGCGCAGGCCCGCCATATGGGTGCCGCCGTCGCGCTGCGGAATGTTGTTCGTGAACGGCAATACGGTTTCGTGATAGCTGTCATTCCACCACATCGCCACTTCGACGCCGATGCCGTTGCGTTCGCCGACCATATAGATCGGGTCGGCCATCACCGGCTGCTTGGAGCGGTCGAGATATTTGACGAATTCGCGCACGCCACCATCGTAGAACAGCTCGATCTTCTGCGGCTCGGCATGGCGTTCGTCTTCCAGAACGATCCGCACGCCGGAATTCAGGAAGGCCAGTTCGCGCAGGCGGGTTTCCAGCACCTTGTAGCTGTAATCGAGATTCGAGAAGGTGCCCTCGGGGATATTGGTCTTGGCGCTGGCAAGGAAGCGCACCCGCGTGCCCCGCTTGCCCGGCGCGGGGCCGACCTCATGGACATGGACGGTGCATTCGCCATGCTCAAACCGGGCGTGATATTCGGTGTCGTTGCGCCAGACCGAAAGCTCCAGCCATTCCGACAGCGCGTTGACGACCGAGACGCCCACGCCATGCAGGCCGCCCGAGACCTTGTAGGCATTGCCGCCGTCATCGGTGTTGTTGAATTTCCCGCCGGCGTGAAGCTGGGTCATGATGACCTCGGCCGCGGAAACCCCCTCTTCCGGGTGCATGTCGACCGGAATGCCGCGGCCATTGTCGAAGACGGAAACGGAATCGTCGGCATGGATCGTCACGACCACTTCGGTCGCATGCCCGGCCAGCGCCTCGTCGATGCCGTTGTCGACGACTTCATAGACCATGTGATGCAGGCCCGAGCCGTCATCAGTGTCGCCGATATACATGCCGGGACGCTTGCGAACCGCCTCCAACCCCTTGAGAACCTTGATGGAATCCGCGCCGTATTCGGCGGGCTTGCGGGCGGCTTCGGCCATGCGTCGGGAACCCTTGTATTTGTGCGCGATTTATAGCGTCCCGGGCCGGGATTGTCACGCGAGGGACACAAGATTTTGTGTCAGAGGAAGGGGATCACCAACCCGACGCAGATCAGCAAGACCCCCGATCCGACATTCATCCGCTGCATCGCCTGCGGGCTGGACAGAAGCTGGCGGGCGCGGTCGAGAAACAGCGCAAGGCCCAGATTGCCCAGCATGGGAATGGCGGCGGAAAGCGCGATGATCGCCACGATATCCGGCACGGTCAGCCGTTCCAGCGCGAAAAAGCCGGGCAAGGCGCCCATGTAGAACAAGATCGCCTTGGGGTTGCCGATCACGGCGGCAACGCCGACCGAAAAGCCCGCCCAGAGCCCAGGCCTGGTCAGGCGGCTGTCGGCCTTCATCGTGGCGGCGGGCTTGCGGATCAGCATCACGCCCATGACCAGAAAGATCGCCGCCGCCACCCAGCGCAGCAACGACAGAAAATCGCCATAGGCGCTTTCGATCCAGCTGAGGCCCAGGATCGCGGCCAGGGGCCAGACCAGATCGCCCAGCGCCACGCCCACGGCCAGCGGCCAGGCGGCGGCGAAACCGCCCGACAGGGCGCGCGCGATCAGCGCCACCCAGACCGGGCCGGGCACCGCCCAGAGACCCGCCATGCCCAGGGCATAGAGGGCAAGCTCGTGCAGGGACACGGTCATGGCAGGGTCAGGCTGCCATCCGCCGCAAGCGGCCAGAACGGGTTCATCGCCACTTCCCAGACATGGCCATCCGGGTCAGCCCAATAGCCGGAATAGCCGCCCCAGAACACTTTCTCGGGCGCTTTCAGCGGCTTGCCCCCGGCGGCGAGGGCGGCCTGATAGGCGGCATCGACCTCGGCCTCACTGGCGAAATTCTGCGCCAGCGTGATCGCGCCGGTCCCCAGGGCGGCGCCGGGGCGGCCCTGATCCGCCGCCAGATCCGCCGCGCCGAACAGGGCAAGCGCCGCGCCGTTCAGCTGAAAGAAGGCCACGCCTTCCTGGCTGTCGCCATGTTCCACCCAGCCCAGCCGCGCATAAAAGGCCCGTGCAGCGGCCAGATCGGCCACGCCAAGGGTGATCAGGGTCACGCGCTGAGGGGTCATTCATGCACCAAGGACAGGCCATCGCCCGCATCGGCGACGGTGAAGCTTTGACCGCGCGACCCGAGAGAGTCAAACAGCGCCGCCTCGGTTCCCGTCATCAGCGCCTGGGCGCCCAGGGCGGTGATCTCGTCGAACAATGCGGCCCTGCGCGCGGGGTCAAGATGGGCGGCGACCTCGTCCAAGAGCAGGACCGGCGCAGCCCCGGTTTCGGCCCGCAGCGCGCGGGCATTGGCCAGGATCAGCGAGAGAAGCAGCGCCTTCTGCTCTCCGGTCGAGGCCTGATCGGCCGCCATGTCCTTGGCGGCATAGCGGGCGGCCAGATCGGCGCGGTGCGGGCCCAGAAGCGTGCGCCCGGCGGCCAGGTCGCGCCTGCGGTTTTCGGCCAGTGCCAGGGCAAGGTCGCCCCCCCAGCCGTCGGGATGGGTCAGCGCCAGGTCGGCGCGGGGAAAGGCGGTCTCGGCCCCGTCCTGCGCCGCCGCCAGCCGCGACAGCGCGGCCCGGCGGTTGGCGTCCAGCGCCGCCCCCGCCTCGGCCATCTGCGCCTCGAGCGCGCCATACCAGCGCGGATCGCCGACCTCTTCCTTGAGCAGCCGGTTCCTTTCGCGCATCGCCTTGTCATAGGTCAGCGCCGCCTCGGCATGGTCGGGAAAGAAGCTGAGCACCATGCGGTCGAGGAACCGTCGCCGCCCCTCGGCCGCCTCGATCCACAGCCGGTCCATCGCCGGCACCAGCCACAGGATCCGCGTCAGCCGCCCCAGCGCGATCTGGGTCGCCGCCTTGCCGTCGATGCGGACCTGACGCGCTTCGGAGCCTTCGGCATAGGTTTCGACCTCATGCTGCACGCCGTTTCCGAACAGGGATGCGGAAACCTTCCAGCCAATCGCCTCGGGCCGCCGCGACAGCTCGTCCCCGGTGGCGCGGCGAAAGCCACGGCCGGGCGACAACAGCGACACCGCCTCGAGGATATTGGTCTTGCCCGCGCCATTCGGCCCGACAATCGCGACCGGCCGCCCGTCAAAGGCCAGCCGCGTCGCGCGATGACTGCGGAAATGCGACAGAGTCAGCGAGGCAACCGAAAGCCCCTTCATCTTCTGTTCCCAAATATCCCACGGGGGTCCGGGGGTGTGAAACCCCCGGGCGTCGTCATACGCGCATCGGCATCACGACATAGACTGCCGACGTGTCATTGCCTTCGCGCATCAACGTGGGGTCGCCCGAGGAATTGAACAGGAAGACGGCATTCTCGCGATCGACCTGGCTTGCGATTTCAAGAAGATACTTGGCGTTGAAGCCGATCTCCAGCCGCTCGTCGCCATAGGCCACGGCCAGTTCCTCCTCGGCGGCGCCGCTGTCGGGCGCGTTGACCGACAGGACCAGACGGTCCTCGTCCAGCGCCAGTTTCACCGCGCGCGAGCGTTCCGAGGACACCGTGGCCACGCGGTCGACCGCCTTGGCGAATTCGCTGGCATCCACTTCCAGCCGCTTGGCATTGCCGGTGGGGATGACGCGGGTGTAATCCGGGAAGGTCCCGTCGATGACCTTGGAGGTCAGCACGATGGCCGGCGTGGCAAAGCGAACTTTCGTTTCGGAAACCGAGACGGCGATCACCGCCTCGTCATCGTCCAGAAGCTTGCGCAGCTCGGCCACGGTCTTGCGCGGCACGATCACGCCCGCCATGCCATCGGCGCCCGGCGGCAGATCGGCGTCGATCCGGGCCAGACGGTGGCCATCGGTCGCCACGCAGCGCAGCACCGGCCCGGCCTCGCCCGTGGCGACATGCATATAGACGCCGTTCAGGTAATAGCGGGTCTCTTCGGTCGAGATGGCGAATTTCGACTTGTCGAACAGCCGCCGCAGCACCGCCGCCTTGGCCGAGAAATTCGTGGCATATTCCGAGGTCGCCATCACCGGGAAATCTTCCTTCGGCAGCGTGGCGAGGCTGAAGGTCGACCGGCCGGCGGTGATGGTCAAGCGGCCGGAAGCGGCATCTTCCGACAGGTTCACCAGCGCGCCATCGGGCAGCTTGCGCACGATCTCATGCAGCATGACCGCCGAAACGGTGGTGGCACCCGCCCGTTCCACCATGGCGGGGGCGCGGTCCACGACTTCGATGTCGAGATCGGTGGCGCGGAAGGACACGGTGTTGCCCTCGGCCTCGATCAGAACATTGGCCAGGATCGGAATGGTGTTGCGGCGCTCGACCACCGACTGGGCCTGAGCCAGCGCCTTGAGAAGCGTGCCGCGTTCGATCGAGAGTTTCATCGTCTTTCCCCCTGCCGGCCCCCGGGCAGGGGGACGCCGACATTTACCCGGCTGCCGCCGGTTCACAAGCGTTTTGACGGACTTTGAGAGGCTTTCCGGGCAGCGTCAAGGCCAGCCCGGCCCTAGCCCTGCAGCAGCCGCTTGAGTAGTTGCAGATCATCCGCAAGCTGGCTGTCCGTGGCCATGAGTTCCTCGATCTTGCGCACGCCATGCATGATCGTGGTGTGGTCGCGCCCGCCGAAGCGGCGGCCGATCTCGGGCAGCGACCGGCTGGTCAGCTGCTTGGCCAGATACATCGCCACCTGGCGCGGCCGGGCGATGGTGCGCAGCCGCTTTGGCCCGACCATGTCGGACAGGCGGACATTGTAATGCTCGGCCACCTTGCGCTGGATCTCCTCGATCGTCAGCTTGCGATCCGAGGCGCGCAGGATATCGGCCAGGCATTCCTGGGCCAGATCCAGGGTGATCTCGCGCCCGACCAGCGAGGCGAAAGCGTAAAGCCGGGTCAGCGCGCCTTCAAGCACGCGGACATTGGTGGTGATGCGATGGGCAAGGAACTCCATCACCATGGGCGAAATGGCGAGGCCCTTGTACTGGCCGCGGTAATAGTCGGCCTTCTGCTGAAGGATGCCCAGGCGCAATTCGTAATCGGTCGGGTGCAGGTCGACGACAAGGCCGCATTGCAGGCGGCTCTTGATGCGGTCTTCCAGATCCTTGATCTCGCCCGGCGCGCGGTCGGCGGAAATCACGATCTGCTTGTTCTGGTCCACCAGCGCATTGAAAGTGTGGAAGAATTCTTCCTGGGTCGAATCCTTGCCGGCGATGAACTGCACGTCATCGACCATCAGCACATCGACCGAACGGAACATGGACTTGAAATCCATCACCTGCTTTTCGCGCAGGGCCTGGATGAAACGGTACATGAACTGCTCGGCCGACAGATACAGCACGCGCAATTCGGGGCGGCGGCTTTGCAGCTCATGCGCGATGGCATGCATGAGGTGGGTCTTGCCCAGGCCGACGCCGCCATAGAGGAACAGCGGGTTGAAGGTCACCGGCCCGCCCTCGGCCACGCGGCGCGCGGCGGCATGGGCCAGCTCGTTCGGCTTGCCGACGACGAAACTGTCAAAGGTGAAGCGCTGGTCCAGCGGCGCGCTGGGGGTTTCTTCCTCGGCGGCGGGCCTGGCGGCGCGCTGGGGCAGCGGGGCGGCGATGTTGGCCGGTTTGCGCAGCGCGGCGGCGGCGGGCATGGCGGCACGGCCGACGGTGAATTCCACGCGCTCGACCTCGGCGCCCGAAGTCACAAGCTGGTTGCGGATATGGTCGGAATAATTGCGCTGGACCCAATCGCCGTGAAACGAGGTGGGCACTTCGAACCGCGCCACGCCATTGCGCAGCTGCGAGAGTTTCAGCGGCTCGATCCAGGTTGTGTAATTGTTCTTGCCCAGACGACCGATCAGTCCTTCGCGAATCTGGCCCCAAGTTTCGTTTGTCATTCTTTCCAGACCTGTCATCCGCCTCTTGCCGGGTCATCGCCCGGCTTGTCGCATTCGCGCGGTCTGCCAGCGCCCGGATGGCCGCGCGACAGACCGAAATCCGCCGCAGGCCGCAGGGCCCACTTCCCGATGGAGGCACAGGCATGTCAGCGCCAGACCACAAGGGCCGACGAGTCGATGCAGACGGGTCCGCGCAAAGGCGCGGTCAATTAACCCATTGTTCGCAAACCATGATCCGACTTCCCGGCTGGCAGTCCGTGTCTATCGTTTTCAGATCCTGGTCTGCGACCACCTGTCCCCCAAGACGAAGTGAATCGCCTAGTGAAGCTAGCAAGCCTGCGCAGAGGACCGCAACCGAACATCTTGCTTGACACAATTCCCGGCCAAGCGAATCCGCGTCCATCGGCAAATTCGCAACGCGACGCAGAACGACGTGCCGGAAGACGCGCGCAAAAGACGAAAAAGGGCGCGCAGATCGCGCGCCCTGTCAGGATTTTCGCGTTCCGGTCTTGACCCGCGCACCCTGGGTGGGATGCGGCGGCGACTCGGGGAAGATCAGGCCTTGGCGGCGCCCAGCGCCTTAACGCGCGAGGCGAGACGCGAGATCTTGCGCGACACGGTGTTCTTGTGCAGCACGCCCTTGGTGACGCCACGGGCCAGTTCCGGCTGGGCCGCCTTGAGCGCCTCGGCGGCGACGGCCTGGTCGCCCGAGGCCAGCGCCTCTTCGACCTTGCGCAGGAAGGTGCGGATGCGCGAACGGCGCGCCTTGTTCACGGCATAACGCGCTTCGGACTGGCGGGCGCGCTTCTTGGACTGATCGGTATTGGCCATTTGGGTCGTGATCCTTGAGTGTACAAAATCGGTCGCACGAAAACCCCAAGGCCCCCGACCGTCCGGTCAGGGAATCATCACGCCTAAAGCGGGCCCACGCGCATGTGGGCGGCGCTATAGGCCAAGCCTGGCGGAAAGGGAAGCCTTTATCAGCGGTCGCGGAACTGCGGCTGGCGCTTTTCCAGGAAGGCGGCCATGCCTTCGGCCTTGTCCTCGGTCGCGAAGGAGGCGTGGAACAGGCGGCGCTCGAAGAGGATGCCCTCGGTCAGCGAGGTTTCCTGCGCGCGGTTGACCGCCTCTTTCACCAGCATGGCGGTGACGCGGGATTTCTCGCCGATCTTCTCGGCCACTTTCAGCGCCTCTTCGACCAGGGTCTTGGCCGGGAAGACGCGCGAGACAAGGCCGCAGCGTTCCGCCTCGGCCGCATCCATGAAGCGGCCGGTCAGATGCATGTCCATCGACTTGGACTTGCCGACGAAGCGGGTCAGGCGCTGGGTGCCGCCCATGCCGGCGACGATGCCCAGGTTGATCTCGGGCTGGCCGAATTTGGCGGTGTCGGCGGCAAGGATGAAGTCGCACATCATGGCAAGCTCGCAACCGCCGCCCAGGCAATAGCCGGCGACGGCGGCGATGACCGGCTTGCGCACCCGCAGGATCGCTTCGGATTCGCGGGTAAAGAGATTCTCGGTAAAGGCCTCGGAGAACCCCTTGCTGGCCATTTCCTTGACATCGGCCCCGGCGGCGAAGGCCTTGTCCGAGCCGGTGATGACGATGCAGCGCACCTTGTCATTCTGGTCGGCGGCGGTGACGGCATCGGCCAGATCGCGCATGAGCTGAGTGTTCAGCGCGTTCAGCGCATCGGGCCGGTTCAGCCGGATCAGGGTGGTGTAATCCACGATCTCGACGATCAGGGTTTCATAGGCCATGGGACGGTCCACCTTACGCGTTGCGCCCCTGTCCTAGCAGCCCTGCGGGGGAAGGCAAGTCAACGCTGGCAGGCAGGACAGTAGAAGCTGGAGCGCCCGGATTGCACGATCCGCGACACCGTGCCGGTGCAACCCGGGGTGGCGCAGGGCTGGCCCTCGCGGTCATAGACCCGGAAGGCGTGCTGGAAATAGCCCAGCTCGCCATCGGCTTGGCGATAGTCGCGCAGGGAAGACCCGCCTGCCGTTATGGCCTCGTCCAGCACGTCGCGGATGATGGGCACAAGCGCGGCGGCCTGCGCGGCGGTCAGATCGCCCGCAAGGCGCTGGGGGGCGATTCCGGCGCGATACAGCACTTCGCAGACATAGATATTGCCCAGGCCTGCGACGAGATGCTGGTCGAGAAGCGCAGATTTTATGGGCGTGCGGCGGCCCGCCAGCGCGGCGGTCAGAAAAGCGCCGTCAAAAGCGTTGCCCAGGGGTTCCGGGCCCAGCTTGGCCAGAAGCGGATGCGCTTCGGCCGTCTCGGTCGCCATAAGGTCCATCGCGCCGAAGCGGCGGGCATCGTTGAAGGTGACGCGGGCGCCGCCTTCAATCTCAAGCACGACATGGTCATGCTTTTGCGGCGCGGGATGATCGTGGTGGAAATCGCCCAGCATCGCGCCCGAAACCAGCATCCGCCCCGACATGCCCAGGTGAATGAGCAGCGTTTCGGCAGTGGAAAGATCGGCAAGGATGTATTTAGACCGCCGCCGCAGCGCCAGCACCCGCGCCCCGGTCAGCCGTTCCGCCATGCGGTCAGGCAAGGGAAAGCGCAGGTCGGGGCGATTGACCCGCGCCTGCGCGATGACGCGGCCTTCCAGCACCGGGGCAAGGCCACGGCGGACCGTCTCGACTTCGGGCAGTTCGGGCAATCAGACCTCGCGCAGGGCTTTCTGCGCAGCTTCCCTCAGAAGCCGGTGACCCACAACATACTTATGCGCCGTCACCCGCCTGCCGCCGCGGAAGTGAAAGGTCAGGAACCAGGGATCGCGGTCGGTCAACGCCTCGAGATCGGTCCAGGCAAAGCTTCGGTGTCCAATCGACCAGCGCGGCAGGGTGACCGTGCGGACATCGAAGCGGATTTCGTAGCGCCAGACATGCAGGGTCTGGAAGGCAAGAATCAGCAGGATCGCGGTCAGCGGAGAGACGAAGGGCGCCGCCATCCTGGCCCCCAGCCAGAGGCACAGGGCCAGCGCGCCCGGAAACAGCAGCCGCAGACCCAGCGAGGCGCGCAGGCGGGTTTCGCCCAGCGTATGGTCGGGCCGCGCCCCCATGCCCAGAAGCGAAAGGACACGCGGCAGGAAGGCGCCGCCGCGCAGATCGCCCATCCCCGGTGCAAGCCCGGGCGCGAAGCGGCCCTTCAGCGCGATGGCCAGCACCACAGAAAGCAACATGGCGGCGATCCCGGCCAGCGCATGCCAGCCCAGTTCCCGGAAGAAAGCCTGTATCTCTGCGTCCACCCGGCCCCCGGCGCGACAGTTTGCGGTTTCCCTTGCCCCGCGCCGGGCGCTATACCCCTGCGCGATGGCAATTTTCGGGCATGGGCGCGCGATGGCGGGCGAAAACGACAGAACCACCCATTTCGGCTTTCGCGACGTGCCCGAGGCCGAGAAGGCCGGCATGGTGCATGGGGTGTTTTCCTCGGTCGCCTCGAAATACGATCTGATGAACGATCTGATGTCGGGCGGCGTCCATCGGCTGTGGAAAGACGCGATGATGGACTGGCTGGCCCCGCGCGACGGCCAGCGCCTCTTGGATGTGGCGGGCGGCACCGGCGACATCGCCTTTCGCTTCCTGAACCGCGCGCCGGGCGCAAGCGCCATGGTCTGCGACATGACCGAGGCCATGCTGGTCGAGGGGCGCAAACGCGCCGAGGCCGGGCAGATGGCCGATCGGCTGGGCTGGGTGACGGGCGACGCCATGGCGCTGCCGTTCCGGTCGGGCACCTTCGACGTCTACACGATTTCCTTCGGCATCCGAAACGTGACCCGCATCGCCGATGCCCTGGCCGAGGCGCATCGCGTGCTGCGGCCGGGCGGGCGGCTGATGGTGTTGGAATTCAGCCACATCCCCAACGACCTGATGCAGAAGGCCTATGACCTGTATTCCTTCAACGTCATCCCGGCCATGGGCAAGGCGGTGACGGGCGACCGCGACAGCTATCAGTATCTGGTCGAATCGATCCGCAAATTCCCCGATCAGGAGACCTTCGCCGCGATGATCCGCGCGGCGGGATTCGCGCAGGTCAGCTATCGCAACCTGACCATGGGCGTCGCGGCCCTGCATTCGGGCTGGAAGATCTAGGCGATGCGCGGCCCGCACAACATCTGGCGGCTGATCCGCACCCTGGCGACGTTGGAGCGCAGCGGGGCGGCCGGCGTGGTTCTGGAAGCCATGGAGGCGCCGCGCGCGGTGCGGGTGGCGGCGCGGGTGATGGGCTGGCCCTTCGCCTGGCTGGGGCTGAAGGGCGACCCCGCCCTGCCGCCGGTGACGCGGGCGATCACCGCGCTTGGCCCGGCCTATATCAAGTTCGGCCAGATCCTTTCGACCCGGCCCGACATCGTGGGCGATGAGCTGGCCGAACAGCTCAAGGTCCTGCAGGACAAGTTGCCGCCTTTCCCGACCCAGATCGCGCAAGCGACCATCGCGGAAGAGATCGGCGCGCCGGTCGAGACGCTGTTTTCCGAATTTTCCGAGCCGGTCGCCGCCGCCTCGATCGCGCAGGTCCACCGTGCGCGCCGGGCCGATACCGGCGAGGAGGTCGCGGTCAAGGTGCTGCGCCCCGGTATCGAACGCGCCTTCCGCAAGGATATTGACGCCTTCTATTTCGCCGCGCGCTGGATCGAGATCCTGGCCCCCTTCTCGCGCCGCCTGCGCCCGGTCGATGTGATCGCCCATTTCGAAGGCGTGGTGCTGGGCGAGCTGGACCTGCGGCTGGAATGTTCCTCGGCCGCCGAATTCGCCGACAATACCGCGCGGGACGAGGGGCTGGTGGTACCCAAGCCGGTCTGGCCGCTGTCGGGCCGCCGGGTGCTGACCATAGGCTGGGCCGAAGGCATCGGGCTGAACGAGATCGCCGCGATCGAGGCGGCGGGAATCGACCGGGTGGCTTTGGGTCATCGGGTGCTGACCCTGTTCCTGCGCCATGCGCTGCGCGACGGGTTCTTCCATGCCGACATGCATCAGGGCAACCTGAAGGTCGCGGCGGATGGCAGCCTGATCGCCTATGATTTCGGCATCATGGGGCGGATCGACGAATATACCCGCCGGGTCTATGCCGAGATCCTGATGGGCTTCATCCGCAAGGATTACCGCCGCGTCGCCGAAGTGCATTTCGAGGCAGGCTATGTACCGGCCGATCGCGACATCGACGAGTTTGCCCGCGCCCTGCGCGCGGTGGGCGAGCCGATCTTCGGCATGGAGGCGAGCCGCATCTCGATGGCCCGCCTTCTGGCCTATCTGTTCGAGGTGACCGAGCGCTTCGGCATGGAGACGCGGACCGAACTGATCCTGTTGCAGCGCACGATGGTGGTGGTCGAGGGCGTGGCGCGCAGCCTGGACCCGCATCTGAACATGTGGCAGGTGGCGGGCCCGGTGGTCGAGGATTACATCCGCAGCCATGTCGGGCCGATGGCGGTGATGCGCGATCTGGCGCAGACGCTGCGGGTTCTGGCGCGCTTCGGGCCGAAACTGCCCGCGCTGACCGAGGCGGCCCTGATCCGGGCCGGAAACCCCGATGTGTCGGCCCGTCCGGCGCCGCGGCGGGGCTGGGTCTGGCCCGCCCTCGCCGGGATCGCGCTTTTCGCGCTGGGTCTGGGGCTGGGCGAAATGCTCTAATCGGGTGTCGGGCTGCGCAGCGCGGTGATCGCGGTGGCGTTCACCTCGATCTTGCCATTGAAGACCAGCGACACGCCGCCATTCGCGCCCCGCGCCTCGGTGATCGTGCCGTAATATTCCATCGGGTCTTCGCCCAGAACCTGGCCGTTGCGGCGGCTTTCCAACGACAGCTTGTAGCGCCCCTCGGGCAAAGGATGGCCCTGCGCATCCCTGCCCTGCCAGTGATAGGGTTCGGTGCCGAAGGGCAGCGCTTCGCGCGCGACAAGGTTTCCAGCGGCGTCGCGCACCACCAGCACGGCCTGATCGGCGGTGGCGCGCGGATTGGGCGCAAGCTCGACCGGCTGGCCCGCATACCAGACATCGGCCGCCGCCCGCGCCTCTTGCCCGACCCAGCCCGCAAGCTGCGACATGCCAATGACCGAGAATTGCGCCGTAAGCGCCTGGAGCAACTGGTTGGTCTGGACCTGCTGCTCGACCCCCGAAAAGGTCGCAAGCTGCACGGCGTAATCGGTGGAATCGATCGGATTCAGCGGGTCCTGGTTCTGCATCTGGGTGGTGAGCATCTTCAGGAAAGTCGTGAAATCCGACGAGATCAAACCCTTGGCAGGGCCGCCGGCAGGGGAGGAGGACGAGGCGGAGTAGCTGGTCGAGACATCCATTCTGGCACCTCAGATGCGGAGATAGAGACTGTTTTCACCTGCGGATCTTGGGCGGGGCGGCGCCGGGACCGCATCGGGCGCGCGGGGCGGGGGCGAAGGATCGGCAGGGGGCGTCGGGGTCTGCGACCAACCCGGCTGTCCGCCCTGCGGCTGGCCCTGCCCGGCCCAGCGCCCGAAGCTGAGGTCAAGCTGCTGGAAGCCCGCGGCGCGCAGGTCGCTGGCCAGCCGGTCGGCATGGCGGCGCATCAGATCCAGCGTGTCGGGCCGTTCGGCGCTGAGCGTCAGGATGGCCTGATCGCCCTCGGTCCGCAGATCGATGCGGACGGCACCCAGTTCCTCGGGCGAAAGGCGCAGTTCGGTCAGGCCCGGACGCGCCGTTCCGGCGGCCTGGACAAGCTGGGCCAGGACCGGCGCGGCCTGGGGTGGCGGCGGCGCGGCACGCGGATCATGCGGCGGGGCAGAGACAGCCGGATGCAGCGGCAAGGCGCTGGACGGGAGAGGGGCGGACGGGGGGCCGGGATCCGCGACAGGCGCAGGTGCAGGAAGGGACAGGCCCGGCCCCGGATCGGCGGCGACAGGCCCGGCGGGCACGCCAGCCCCTGCACGAGGCACGGGTTTCTGCACATCGGGCCGGGGTGGGTCGGGCCGGGCAGCGCGGGGCATTTCCGCGCCCGGCCCTTGCGGGCGCGCCCGGTCCTGAACCGGGGCCGGTTGGGGCAGAACCGTCTCTGCAACCGCAGATATTGCAGGGCGCAGACCGTCAGGGCCGGGCTTTGCGGCAGGACGGTCCGGCGCAGCTTCGGCCAGGTGCTCTTCTGGGGATGGCGGGGCGAGAAGGCCGTCGGAAACCACCTTGCCTGCGGGCACCGGAGAGCAGGCCCGCGCCGGTTGCGGCGCGTCCGCCTGGTCTGCGGCCGCGGGCGACAGGGGAGGAGAGGCGGGCAAGGGGCTGGCACCTGGCAAGGCGGGCGCACCGCTGACCGGGGCGGGCGAGGGCGGGGTCGCAGGGCCTGGCGCGGCCGATGCCAGCGGTTCGGCGCCAGCCGTGCTGCGGACCCGCCATTCCACGCCGGTCGCGCGCGGCGAGACAGACGGCGGCTCCGAAGAAAGGGGCGGCAACGGATCGCCTGGGGGGCTGGCGGTCGCTGCAAATGGCCCCGCGGCCGGAACGGCGGCAGGGACAGGTACGGGCGCCTTGTCCTCGGGCCCGGCCCCCGGCGCGGAGGAAGGGACCAGAAAGGCGCGGCTCCCTTCTGAACGGCCGGGCAACGGCGGGGTTGCGCTGGACACCGGACCTGCCGGCAATGCCGCATCCGGATCGGACGGGGCCGCGGCGCGCGGCGAAGGCAGGGAGAAATCCGTCTCTATTGCCGCCGAATCGGCCTTGGCCAAGGCGAACGAGGCATCGGAAAGTGGCAGGACCGGAACCGCGATGGCCAGCCCGACCGCAGCGGCGTCCTCCGCCTTGTCCCCAGTCGCCAGGCCCGCCAGATCCTTGTCCCCGGGCTTGCCCTTCGGGCCGGGCGGGGCGGCGGCAACCGGCGCGACAGGATCGGCCAGCAGGGCGAGAAAGACCGCCGCAGGACCGGCGGCGGCAAATTCGGGCGAAGCAGGAAGCAGCGCGACCGGTGATGTGGCGATCGGGGAAACAGCGAGCGGTTGCATGGATTTCGACTTCTGCCGGAACAGCCCCTGTTCTGCCCCGGCGGCGGTTACGGATTTCTTTACCGCCCCCGGGGAAGACTGCGGAAAATGCAACCGATCCAGGGAAGCGCCAGATGGACAGCCCGCCCCTTTCCGCCCCCCCCAACCCCAGCCTGCGCCGCGACACGGTGCTGATGCGCAAGGCGCAGGAGCTGGAGGCGACATTCCTGTCCGAGATGCTGGGCCATGCCGGTTTCGATTCGGGGCAAGAGGGCACATTCGCGGGCGGTATCGGCGAGGAACAGTTCACGTCCTTTCTGCGGGCCGAACAGGCCAGGCTGATCGTCGCGCGCGGCGGGATCGGGCTGGCCGAGACGCTGTTCCGCGCCATGAGGGGCGGCGGCGATGGCCGGGCTTGAGGCGCTGCTCGACACGGCGCGCGAGGCGCTGCTGGACGGCGACATCCTGAAACTGGCCGCGCTGGCGGGTGAACTGGAGGCGGCGATCCCGCCGCCCGACCCGGCGGCGCTGCATCGCAGCCGCGCCAAGGCCGGGCGCAATGCCGCGCTGCTGGCGGCGGCGCTCAAGGGCCTGCGCGCCGCCCGCCGCCGGGCCGAGGAACTGGCGCAGCCCGACCGTTTCTCGACCTATGACGCGCGCGGCAGGCGCGGCGCGCTTGCCGCCTCGACGGCCCCGGCAGGGCGTTTCTAGGGCTTTTGCCGGACGTTTCCCTTAAATCCCGCGCAGTTGGGCAGGGTCTGGCAAGGTTTGATTCAGGATTTGTTAGCCCCGCCGCCGCATCCTGCCCCGGCATTCCCGGAAAGGGGGATGGCGCCCTCGGGGTCTCCGGTGCGGGCAGGGACAGAAGGACGAAACAGCCGCCCCGGGCGGCGCTTTGTTCCCGCACAAAAGTGCCGGGGAAGGAAAGGGAAGTCTAAATGTCGTCCATTCTGACGAATACCAGTGCCATGGTCGCCCTTCAGACGATGAAGGGCATCAACATGAGCATGAACCGGGTGCAGGCAGAGATCTCGACCGGCAAGGCCGTGGGATCGGCCAAGGACAATGCGGCGGTCTGGGCCATCTCGAAAGTGATGGAATCCGACGTCAAAGGGTTCAAGGGCATAGCCGACAGTCTCGCGCTGGGCTCCTCGACCATCTCCGTGGCCCGCCAGGCCTCGGAATCCGTGACCGACCTTCTGACCGAGATGAAGGGCAAGATCGTTGCCGCCCAGGAAGACAATGTCGACCGGGTCAAGATCCAGTCCGATATCGACAAGCTGGTCAGCCAGATCAACACGGTGGTCGGTTCCGCCCAGTTCAACGGGCTGAACCTTGTCAACGGCTCGCAATCGACAGTCGATATCCTGGCTTCGCTTGACCGCAGTTCGACCGGCGTCACCGCCTCGTCGATCACGATCAACGCGCAGGATCTCTCGACTGGCGGCTATGTGGCCAATGACGTGTTCTCGGCCTCGACCGGGGGCACGATCTCGACCGATGCCGACACGTTCGTCCTAACGCTGGATCAGGGCGGCGGCACCGACGACATCACCATCGCCGATGGCACCAATGCCTGGGTTGCGGGCGACCGCATCTCGATCCGCATCGGCAACCGCGAAGCCTCCTACACGGTCACCCAGAACGATGTCGATGCAAGCAACAGCTCGCTCGCCTCGACCGTGCCCGACATGATCGCGGTGGGGCTCAAGAACTCGATCGATTCGCTCGGGATCGCGGGCCTGACGGTGAACTATGACAGCGCCAATCCCGGCCAACTGGCCTTTGCGAACGACGGCACCGTCGACCTTTCGGTCTCGGGCCAGTATCGCAATGCCGGTTCGGGCGGCCTGGGCGCGCTGGACACGATCGACGTTTCGACGGCTTCGGCGGCCGATCTGGCGCTGGGGTCGATCGAATCGATGCTCCAGACCTCGATCGACGCCGCGGCCGAATTCGGCTCGGCCCAGACCAGGATCGACATCCAGTCGGATTTCGTGGGCAAGCTGTCGGATGCGCTGACTTCGGGCATCGGCACGCTGGTCGACGCCGACATGGAAGAGGCCTCGGCCCGCCTGCAGGCGCTGCAGGTGCAGCAGCAGCTTGGCATCCAGGCGCTGTCGATCGCGAACCAGCAGCCGCAGAACCTGCTGTCGCTGTTCCGCTAAGGCGGTAAAGGCCGGGGCCTTCGGGCCCCGGCACCTTCCCCGTGATCGTCCTCAGCAGCGGAACCCCCGACATGTCCCCCTATGCCCAGACAAGCCCTTCGCAGACGGCCTTCGGCCAGACCGCCTATGCCCAGACCACAGCCGCCCCAATGCGCACCGCGCGCGATGCGGAGTATGATGTGATCGCCCGCATCACCCGGCGGCTGAACCAGGCCAATGCCCGGCGCAAACAAGATTTTCCGGCCTTCATCGCCGCGCTTTGCGACAATGAAAGGCTGTGGTCCACGCTGGCTGCCGATGTGGCGGGCGCGGGCAATGGCCTGCCGCCGCATTTGCGGGCCCGGCTGTTCTACCTGTACCGCTTCACCGCCGCCCAGAGCCGCAAGGCGCGCAGCGGCGCGACCGGGGCCGAAGTGCTGGTCGAGATCAACACGGCCGTGTTGCGCGGGTTGCGCGGCGTAGGGGCATCGGCATGAGCGGCCTTGTCCTGAAACTGGGCCCGCATGAACGGGTGCTGATCAATGGCGCGGTGATCGAGAATGGCGATCGCCGCTCGAAACTGGCGATCATGACGCCCAATGCCAATATCCTGCGGCTGCGCGACGCGATCCACCCGGAGGAGGCGACCACCCCGGTGCGCCGGGTCTGCTATGTGGCGCAACTGGTTCTGTCGGGCGATGCCGATGCCGACGATACCCGCCAGCAGCTTTTGCGCGGCATCGAGCAGCTCAGCCAGGTTCTGACCGACCCGGACAGCCGGACGCTGCTGGGCCAGGCCAGCCAGGCCGTGATGGCCGACCAGCATTACCAGGTGCTGAAATGCCTGCGCGGCCTCTTGCCACGGGAGGAGCGGCTTCTGGCCGCCGGCCGGGCATGAGCTTCCAGCCGGTCTTGCCGCTGACCGGCTATGCCGGCTGGAGTTTCCTCAAGCGCACCATGGCCACGCAACAGGCCACGATGCAGGCCGCCAGCGCGCAGAAACGCGACGAAGACTATTTCCGCGCCCGGATCGGCACGATCCAGACCGCAAAGGAACTGGTCGCGGACCGGCGGCTGCTGAACGTCGCGCTGACGGCCTTTGGCTTGCAGGACGACATCACCTACAAGGCCTTTCTGGAGAAGATCCTCGATGGCGGCACGCTCTCGGGCGAGGGTCTGGCCAACAAGCTGTCGGACAAACGCTATTTCGAATTTTCCAAGGCCTTCGGCTTTGGCGATTTCGCGGTGCCGCGCAACCAGCTTTCGGATTTCCCCGACAAGATCCTGGCACTGTATCGCCGCCAGGGTTTTGAAACCGCCGTGGGCGCGCAGAATGACAGCTATCGCCTAGCGCTGAATGCCGAACATGCGCTGGCCGATATTGCCGCGGGCAGCGGCAGCGCCACGACGAAATGGTTCAGCATCCTGGGCAGCGCGCCGCTGCGCGAGGTGATCCAGGGTGCGCTTGGCCTGCCGTCAAGCTTTGCCTCGGTCGACCTGGACCAGCAGCTCAAGGTGGTGAAGCAACGGGCGCAGGCTGTGTTCGGCAGCAGCGACCCCGCCACATTCGCCAACCCCGATCAGGTGGACAAGCTGGTCCGCAGCTACCTGATCCGCACCGAGATCGCCGGAACCAGCCAGGGCCGCAGCCCGGCCTCGATCGCGCTGCAGATCCTGGGCGCCTGAACCGGCGGCAAAGCGGACCAAAGCGCCGGGCGGACGATGATGCGTCGGGTTCACGGGCTAAGGCAGGCCTTCAGCCGCGCGAAACTGGCAGGCGGCCCGCCGGTCGGCGCATCCTCGGCCAGAAAGGCATCAAGCCTTGGAAAAAGCCGGATCGCCCGGTCGATCAGCGCATCGCTGCCCGGCGCGTAAAGCCCGGCCTGAATCATCATCTCGGCTCGGTCATAGGCCCCCAGCACCCGCCGCGCCTCGGCGATCTGGACATTCTCGGCCTCGCTGGCCGCCCCGGGCAGCGCGCGCGAGACCGAGCGCAGCAGGTCGATCGCCGGATAGCGCCCGCGTTCGGCGACCTTGCGGTCCAGCACCACATGCCCGTCCAGCGTGCCGCGCAGGATATCGGCCACCGGCTCTTCCATATCGGAACCGGCGACCAGCACGGAAAACACCGCCGTGATATCGCCCTGCCCGCCCGCCCCCGGCCCCGCCCGTTCGGCCAGGCCCATGATCGCATGCGAGGTCGAGGGCGGGTAGCCGCGCAGGCTGGCCTGTTCGCCCGAAGCCAGTGCTACTTCGCGATGCGCCTCGGCGAAACGGGTGACGGAATCGGCCAAAAGCAGGACATGCAGGCCCTGATCGCGGAAATGTTCCGCCACCGCCATGGCCGAAAGCGCGCAGCGCCGCCGCATCAGCGGCGACTGGTCGGAGGTCGCGGTCATCACGATCGACCGCGCCATGCCATCGGGTCCCAGCACGCGTTCGGTGAAATCGCGCAGCTCGCGCCCGCGCTCACCCACCAGCGCGATCACCGCGATATCCGCCGAAACACCCCGGGCGAACTTGGCCAGAAGCGAGGACTTCCCCACCCCCGACCCGGCGAAAAGCCCGATCCTTTGCCCGCGCACCAGCGGCAGCAGCGTGTCGAACACCGCGACGCCGGTGGAAAGCCGGTCGCCCAGCGCCCGCCGCGCCGCCGCCGGGGGCGGCGTGCCGGTCATGGCGCGGCGCTGCGTTCCGGGCAGAAGCGGGCGGCCGTCCAGCGGCTTGCCGAAAGGATCGACGATCCGCCCCAGCCAGCTTCGGTCGGGCGCGATGGTCGCAGGCCCCAGCCGTTCGACCCGGCTGCCGATCCGCAGCCCTTCGGGATCATCCTCGGGCAGGACCACCGCACCGCGCGCCGAGAGATGCACGATCTCGCCGCCCAGCGGCCCCGCCCCGGTTTCGGCCAGAACCCGTTCGCCCAGGGCCGCGCGCGACAGGCCAGTCACCAGAAATGTTCCACGCGTCGATTCCGCCACCCGGCCGATATCGCGGGCGGTCTGGATCGTGGCGATTTCCGCCTGCAGGGCATCGAAGACGCCGGTCACCGGATTCCCTCTTTGTTCGCCAATTACGGTTTCTAAAGGAATCACCCTTAAGCCTTGGTGAAGCGGATCGAGGGAGAAGCCCCGATGTTCGAAAAGCTTGAATTGACCAGAATGGCGCAATCGCTCGCCGCCCATGCCGGGGCGCGGATCGGCGTGATCGCCCGCAATGTCGCCAATGCCGATACACCTGGCTACAAGGCCCAGGATCTGCCCGATTTCGCCGCTGTCTATGACGGCCAGTCCCTGCCGATGCGGGCCACAAGACCGGGCCATCTGGGCGGCCAGACCCTGCTTGCTGCCAGCGAGACGGTGGCGGCGGGCGGCGCGGAATCGCCGAACGGGAATTCGGTTTCTCTGGAAAAGGAAATGGTGAAATCGGTCGAGGCCCGGCAGGAGCATGAAATGGCCCTCGCCATCTACCGCGCCACGTCCGAAGTGATCCGTTCCTCGCTAGGCATCCGGCGCTAGGGGGCGATAGATGAACGATCTTTCCACATCGCTTGCCTTCGCCGCCTCGGGGATGGAGGCGCAGGCCAACCGGCTGCGGCTGGTGTCGGAAAACATCGCCAATGCCGATACGCCCGGCTATCACCGCAAGCTGGTGACCTTCGAGAACGCGATGGACACCGGCCTGGTGAAACTGGGCGATGTGCGGCTTGACCGCTCTGACCTGCCCAAGATCTATGATCCCGGCCATCCGATGGCGGATGCGAAGGGATACTATGACGGCTCGAATGTCGACATGGTGATCGAACTCGCCGATGCACGCGAGGCGCAGCGATCCTATGAGGCCAATCTTCGGCTGTTCGATCAGGCGCGGCAGATGACGCAAAGCCTGTTCGATCTTCTGCGGCGATAGGGGGCAACCGGAATGGATGTCAGATCCTCGCTTGTCGCGCAGAGCTATGCGCAGGCCAGAACGGCCGCAGCGCCCAAACCCTCGGAAAGCGGGGGCGGTAGTTTCGCCCAGATTGCGGAGAATTTCGTCGATACGCTGGCGAAACACGAACAGACGGCCCGCGCCGCGATGACCGGCGGCGCGGACCCCCATGCCCTGGTCGAGGCGCTGGCCTCGTCGCAACTTGCGGTGGAAACCGTCGCCACAGTGCGCGACCGCGTGGTCGAGGCCTATCAGGAAATCCTGAGGATGCCGATATGACCGAAAACGCCTTTTTTGACGTGCTGCGCCAAGGGCTTTGGGTGGCGGTGATGATCTCGGCGCCCCTCCTGATCGTTGCCCTGGTGGCCGGGGTGGTGATCGGGCTTTTCCAGGCCCTGACCTCGGTGCAGGAGATGACGCTGACCTTCGTGCCCAAGGTCGCCGCCATGCTGGCGGTGTTCTGGGTCTCGATGTCCTTCATGTCGGGAACGCTGGTCTCCTTCTTCAAGGACATGGTGATCCCGATGGTCGCGGGGGGCTGATCATGGATGCCGCCGGCTATGTCGCCCTTGGCCGCCAATCGGGCCTGATGCGCGAGATGCAGACCGTGGCGAACAACATCGCCAATGTCTCGACAACCGGCTTCCGGCGCGAGGGCGTGGTCTTTTCCGAATTCATCGACAGGCTTGAGAATGAACCCTCGATCTCGATGGCCTTCGCCACCGGCAAGCTGGTCGACCTGTCGCAGGGCGGCGTCGAAATGACGGGCGGCAGTTTCGATTTCGCCATCCAGGGAGACGGGTTCTTCCAGATCCAGACCCCTGCCGGAAACCGGCTGACCCGCGCCGGGGCCTTCACGCCCGATCCGAACGGGCTTCTGGTCACGAATGATGGTTACAACCTGCTTGATGCCGGCGGCGCGCCGGTCTTTGTGCCGCCGGGGGCGAAGATCGCCGTCGGCAGCGATGGCACGCTTTCAGCCGATGGTGCGGCGGTCGGCCAGATCGGCCTGTGGCAACCGGTCGACCCGCTGAAACTTTCATATGTCGGCGGCACGCTGTTCGATGGCGGCGCGCTGCAACCCGCCGAGGGCGCGGCGGTGATGCAGGGCTATCTTGAGGAAAGCAACGTCAATCCGGTGAGCGAGATCGCCCGCATGATCGAGGTGCAGCGCGCCTATGAGATGGGCCAGAAATTTCTGGATGCCGAGGACAGCCGCGCCCGCAACGTCATCCAGACCCTGGGGAGATAGCGATGAAGGCGCTTTACATCGCGGCCACCGGCATGGCGGCGCAGCAGATGAAGGTCGACGTGGTGTCGAACAACCTCGCCAATATGTCGACCACCGGCTACAACGCCCGCCGCGCCGATTTCGCCGATCTGCATTACCAGCAGGTCACCCGTCCCGGCACGGTTTCCGCCACCGATGGCACGCTTTTGCCGACCGGGGTGCAGATCGGTCTTGGCGTGCGGCCGTCTTCGGTTTCGGTCGTGCTGGCCCAGGGCACGCCCACCCTGACCGGCGGCGATCTGGATGTCGCGATCGAGGGCAATGGCTATCTTGAGGTCACCCTGCCCTCGGGCGCCTCGGGCTATACCCGCGACGGGGCGCTACACCGTTCACCCGACGGGCTGATCGTCACCGCCGACGGCTATCCGGTGGTGCCGGGCATCACCATGCCGGCCGACAGCCGGTCCGTCGCCATCAACGCCCAGGGCGAGGTCTATGCCTATTTCGACAATCAGGTGCAGCCGCAGCTTCTGGGCCAGTTCACGCTGGCGGATTTCGTCAATGAAAAGGGGCTTGAGGCGATCGGGTCGAACAATTTCCTCGAAACCACCGCTTCAGGCGCGCCCATCGTCGGTGCGCCCGCCAGCGACGGGCGCGGCACGCTGCGCCAGGGCTATCTTGAGGAAAGCACAGTCGATCCGGTGCGCGAGGTGACCGAACTGATCAAGGCCCAGCGCGGCTATGAACTGAACGCCAAGGTGATTACCGCCGCCGACCAGATGCTGGCCGCCACCACGCAGGTGCGCTGATGTGGCGGGCGATCTGCCTTGTCCTTCTGCCCGGTCTGGCCAGCGCCGAAAGCCTGGTCGCGGCGCGCGTCATCCCGGCGCAGGGCCGCATCGCGGCGGGCGACGTGATGTTGGTCGATGCCGAGATCCCGGGCGCGGTGACCAGCGCGGCCGCCGCCATCGGGCTTGAGACCCGGGTGGCGATCTATCCCGGCCGGCCGGTTCTTGCCGCCGATCTTGGCCCGCCCGCACTGGTCGAACGCAATGGCATCGTCACCCTGATCTACCGGGCGGGCACCCTGACCATTCGCGCAGAAGGGCGCGCCCTGCAACGCGCCGGCCAGGGCGAAAGCGTGCGGGTGATGAACCTTGCCTCGAAAGCCACCGTCACGGGCCAGGTCGCGCCCGATGGCACCGTCATCGTCGGAGGAAAGTCTTGACCCGCCCCATCCGCGCCCTTTGCGGGCTGATCCTTGCCGCCACGCTGCTGGCCGGTTGCGCGAAACTCGACATGGTGGGCCGCGCCCCGCCCTTTTCACCGCTTGAGGGCAGCAACCAGCAATACGCGCTTTACGCGACCAGCCTGCCCGAAACCGCAGGTCCCGACACGCCGGGCGAGGCCGCGTCGCTGTGGTCGGGCAATGACCAGTCTTTGCTGGGCGACCGCCGGGCAGCGCAGCGCGGCGATATCCTGACCGTGGTGATCGAGATCAATGACAGCGCCGCGATCAAGAACACCACCGGCCGCAACCGCAGCAGCACAAGGACCATGGGCGTCCCGCAGCTTTTCGGCATTCCGCAGCGCCTTGATACCGGCGCGCCCGCGGGCTCAAGCATGGCGACGGCGGTCGATGCCAGCGGCGCGTCAACCTTTTCGGGCACGGGCAATGTGACCCGTTCGGAAAAGCTGACGCTGCGGGTGGCGGCGACCGTGGTCGAGGAACTTCCGAACGGCGTCTTGCGGATCGAGGGACAGCAGGAAGTGCGGGTGAACAACGAGCTGCGTGAACTGATCGTCACTGGCTTTGTCCGCCCCGCCGATATCTCGCGCCAGAACGAGATCACCTATGACAAGATCGCGGGCGCGCGGGTGTCCTATGGCGGGCGCGGCCAGATCTCGGATTTCCAGCAGCCCGGCTATGGCCAGCAGGTCGCCGACATCGTGCTGCCCTTCTGATCATGCTGCGGTTTGTGATCCCCCTTGTTCTGGCGCTGGCGGGTCTTGGAGCCGGGATCGGCGCCGGGCTTTTCCTGCGCCCCGCGCCGGTAGAGGGCGCCCTGCCCGCGGAAGAGGAACATGCCGCAGCCGATCCGGAAGCGGCACCCGATTACGTCAAGCTGAACAACCAGTTCGTCGTGCCGGTGCTGGAGGGCGGCCGCGTGGCCTCGATGGTGGTGATGTCGCTGTCGCTTGAGATCGAGAAGGGCAAGTCGGAAGAGGTCTATTCCCGCGAACCCAAACTGCGCGACGCCTTTCTTCAGGTCATGTTCGACCACGCCAATGCCGGGGGGTTTCGCGGGTCCTTCACCGATGGCTCGAATCTGGTCGTGCTGCGCCAGGCCCTGAAGGAAAGGGCCGTGGGCATCCTTGGGCCGATGTGCACCGATGTGCTGATCACCGAAATCGCCCGCCAGGACAGTTAGCGTCCGGCCGCGCCATCCGGCGCAGAGCCTTCGCGGGCATAGAGACGGCGGTCGATCTCGGCCAGTTCCCTTGCCGGTCGCCCGGCCTCGGTCGCGGCGCGGCGCAGCGCCAGAAGATCACCGCCGCGCCTTGCCCGCCACAGGCGCAGGCGCGGCAGGGGCGACCAGTGCCTTCGCAGCCGCGCCAGACCCGCCGATGTCGCCTCGGGCGCAAGGCGCAGCGCCGCCAGGGCCAGCTCGGCAAGTGCCGTCGCCAGCGCCACCCCGGCCAGGGTCAAGACCTGCGCTCCGCCGATCCGGCCCGTCGGCACCTGGCCGGTGAAGAAACTGGCATAGCCTATGGCCAAAGCAGGAATTTCCACTTTGGACAACCGATGATTCACCGTGTCGAAATAGGGGATCGGCACCGGGTCCAGCATTCCCGGTTCGCCGGTATGCGGGCGGAACTGCCAGGTCCAGACCGCCTGCGCCACCGGGCCTTCTGCGGTCAGGATCAGCTCGCGCTCGACCGGGGGCGCGAAGGTGATCAGCCAGTTTTCCGACACGACCGGGCGCGGCGGCAGATGTTCGGGCAGCGCGCCCAGCGCGCGCAGGGTGACCTTGCGGATGACGACCTCGCCATCGGCCAGATGGGCGGCATCGGTCGAGAGTTCATCGGTCAGCTCCACCCGCGCCGCCGCCATATGCCAGCCATGCAGCGGCGGAAACTCGCCCACCGACAGGGCCAAGGGCGGCGCGGTCACCACCGTGTCCAGCCGTTGGCTGGCGCTGTCGATGATGGTCAGCTCATGCCGGACCGGGCCGAAATGGAGCAGTCCGGCCCGTTTGGGCCAGATCGCCATATGCCGTTCCATCACGATCCAGGGCAGGCCGTCGATCATCTCCTCATGCCAGTCGTCCTGCCGGGTCTGCACCCAGTCGAAGGCATCGGTCGGCGGAATCTGCAGCCGCTCGCGCGCGACCTTGCGGTCATAGACGGCGCGGATGGTGATGGCGACCATCTGGCCGACGACCAGCCGGTCGGTCGGGCTGTCGGCGGTGATGGTCAGGGTCAGGTTGCCCTCGGCCGCGGCGGGGCCGACCAAAAGAAGGAACATCAGAAGCCAGCGGATCACCATGGCTCCACCTCCTCGGCCGCAGTCAGGCCCATCGAGACGCGGCGGTCATGTTCCGCCGCCAGCCGCAGCCGCAGGAAACGGCCCGGATCGTCGGGCAGGCTTTGCAGCCATTCGCCATCGGCCACCCGCCGCCCGGCATCAAGCTGGCGGCCCAGCCGCTTGATCTCGTCCACCGGCGATCCGCCGGGCGTCGCGATGGATTTGGCGGCGATGCGCCCGGCATTGTTCGCCTCGCCCTGCACCTGCGGCGCTAGGGCGGCCACGATGTTGCGGTTCTCGCGCGCGGCGCTATCGGCAGGATTGGCGAAAAGCACGGCGTCGAAATAGGCGCGCGACAGGGCATAATCCCCCGTCGCGGCCAGCGAGAGGCCGCGATTGTAGGTCGATCCACGCCCGGCCTTGCGGAAGGCGTCATCCGCAGCTGCATAGTCACCCGCCTGATACAGCGCCACACCCTGCACCGAAGGATCGGACAAGAGCGGCGCAGCAAGACCCGGCAGGCCCAGTATCAGCGCGGCCTTGGCCAGGGGCTGGCCACCGGCAAAGATCAGGGCGGCGATGCCCGTGCCCAGAAAGGCAAGGCGGAAGGCGGTCATCTTTGCCTCCGGAACAGGGGAAAGAGGATCAACAGGACAAGGGGCAGCAGGAAGGGGCCAAGGTCCTGAAAGGCAAGGCCGGCCTCGGGGTCCTGCACCAGAAGCGCCACCCGGCGCGCGGCGATCTGGCGGGCGAGTTCGGGCGCTTCGCCTGACGGCAGCGCCGCGCCTTGCCCCGCCTTGGCCAGCGCGGCAAGGCCCGCCGGATCGGCGGCGGGCGCGCCTTCCGAGGCGCGCGGCAGGGTGAGCGCCCAGACCCTGGCCCCATCACTGGCCAGCCGCGCCGCCTCTTCCGCCGCGCGCGCCCCGCTGCCGCCGCCATCGGAAATCACCACCAGATCAGCGCCCATGATCCCGGTCTCGGCGCTGCCGAACATGTCGCGCGCCATTGACAGCGCGATATCGGGGCGGCTGCCGACCACGGGCATCGTGTCCTGGCCCAGAACCGCGATCAGCCCGCGCAGCGTTTCGGGATCGCTGGTCGGGGCCGAGGCCAGATAGGCATCGGCGGCGTAGAGCATCAGCCCGACGGGCCGCCCCTCGGCCCCGTCCAGCAGCATCGAGGCCGCGGCCTGCGCCTCGCCCAGAACCTTGGGATCGCCGACGACCGAGGGCGAAAGGTCCATCACAAGGATCAGAGGGTCCAGCGCGCGCAGGCTGACCGCGCCGGGGCGCAGCAGTGCGGGGCCAGACAGGGCGACGGCCAGAGTGGCGGCGGCGGCAAACGGCAAAAGCGCGGCCCAGCCGCGCGCGCCCTGCCCGATCAGGCCAAGCCGACGCAAGGCCACCATCATCTCGGGCGAAACCACCCCGGCCCAGTCGCCCGCGAACCGCCGCCGCCAGACCCACAGCGCCGCCGCCAGCACGGGCAGCAGCGCCAGAAGCCACAGTGGCCGCAGAAGAACGACCTCGCCGCTCATGCCCGCCGCCCCAGGCCCAGCGCCAGCACAAGGACCAGCCCCGCCGCCCCCGGCCAGGCCCAGAGCGGGCGCGGCACGGCGACCGGCGGGCGGGTCGAGGGGTTGGGTTCCAGCCTGTCCAGCTCGGCCGCCATCGCCGTCAGGTCATCAGTGCTGCGGACGCGAAAGGTCTGGCCGCCCGAGGTCCGGGCGATGTCGCGCAGCGTGGCCAGATCCACCGCGTCGCGCGCGCCGGGGCGGGTTTCCAGATCCTCGGGACCCAGCGCGATCGTATGGATGCGCACGCCCTTTTCCGCCGCCAGTTGCCCGACCTGCACAGGGTCCAGCCGGCCCGAACTGTCGCGGCCATCCGACAGAAGCACGATCACCTTGGACGGCGAGGCCTCGGCCAGAATGCGCTTGAGCGCGAGGCCCAGCCCTTCGGCAATGGCGGTCGAGCGCCCGGTCAGGCCGATCTGCGCCTCGTCCAGCGCGCGGGCGACGGCGGGCAGGTCATGGGTCAAGGGCGCGGCGACATAGGCGGTATCGGCAAAGATCACCAGCCCGATCCGGTCGCCCTGCCGGGCGCGGATGAAGGATGTGGCAACGCGCTTGACGGCGGCAAGGCGGGTCACCGTCTCGCCGTCCAAAGCGAAATCCGGCGTCTCCATGCTGCCCGACATGTCCAGCGCGATCACGATGTCACGGCCCGAGGCGCTGCGGTCGGTTACCATGTCGATGCGCTGCGGCTGCGCGGCGGCAAGGCACAGGCAGGCCCAGGCCAGCGCGGCCAGCACCAACCCGCGCCAGGCAGCGGGGCCATGGGCCGGGCGCGCGGCGGCGGCGATGCCATCGGGCAGGGTCAGCACCTGCCCCTCGGCCGCTCGCGGCGGCAACAGCCGGGCCAGGAGCGGCACCGGCAGCGCCAGAAGCGCCAGCGGCAGGGCAAGCTCGATCATCCGCGCCTCGCGCGCAGGATCAGCGCCTCGATCCGGGCCGGGTCGCCGGGCTGGCCCGCGTAAAGCGCGGCGCGCTGGTCCTCGGGCAGCGTGCCGCCGCATTCCGACAACAGCCGCGCCAGGGCAAGAAGCCGTTCCTGCGGCGGCAGGCCGGCGGCGCGGGCGATCAGCGCGGCGGGGCGCGGCGCGCGCGGGCGCGGCCGCAGCAGGGGGCCAAGGATGGTGAGAAGCAGCGCCGCCAGCACGAAACCCAGGCCGATGGCGGCCAGAACATCCTCCCATCCAAGCGCGGCAAAAGCTTCGGGCAGGCGGGGCGGGTGCAGCTGGGCGACAAGCGCGTCGGGTGTCATGCGATCTCTCCCGAAGCGTCCAGGCGGCGGACATCGACACCGGGAAGCGCCAGCCTTGCGGCGCGGGCGGCGCGCAGCGCGGGCAGATCGTCGAAGCGGGCGAAGGCGGCGCCATCGGGCCCGTCATGCGGCAGGGCGCGGGCCGGGGGCGCGCGTTCGAAGGCGTCCTCGACCAGGATCAGGCGCAGCGGCCCGCGCTGGCGCAGCGCCGCAAGGGCGGCATCCAGCCCCGGACCGGGCGTGTCCAGCCCTGTCGCCAGCACCAGCCCCGCGCCACGCGGCGCCTGCCGCATGGCCGCCATCAGCTCGGGCGCAAGCTCGCGAACCGGGCCGCGATGCGCCAATGCCGCCTCATGCGCGCGTTCCAGGCATCCCGCCACCAGCGCCATGCCGCGATGGCGCGGGCGCGGCGCCTGCACCTGCGGCCCGGCATCGGTCAGCGCCACAACGCCCACCGCGCCGCCTTCCAGCACCGCCCGCCAGCCCGCAAGGGCCAGGGCCTCGGCCGCCGCCACCGACCGCAGCCTTCCGCGCGTGCCCCAAAGCATCGGGCGGCGGAAATCGGCGATCAGCAGCAGGCTGCGCTCGCGGTCTTCGTGAAAGCTGCGCACATGCGGGCTGCCAGAGCGGGCAAAGGCCGCGGCGTCGATATGGCGGGGATCGTCGCCTTCACTGAAAGGCCGGATCTCGCGGATCTCATGCCCCTGCCCCCGCCTGCGGGTGGCGGTCGCGCCCGGCCGTTCGGCCAGGCTTGCCGCCTCGGCCCCGGCGCGCAGGGCCACGCCTTCCAGCGCCATCAGCCCGGCGGCGCCGAAATGCGCCGGATCACCACGGCCGGACATGGGTCAGAAGCCGGGCGATCAGCGCCCGTGACGAAAGCCCTTCCGAGGTGGCCCGCCAGCCGGGGATGAGCCGGTGCGACAGGACATCGGCGGCCAGCGCCTCGACATCATCCGGCAGGGCATGGTCGCGGCCCAAAAGCGCGGCCCGGGCGCGGGCGGCGGCGGCAAGGGACAAGGAGCCGCGCGGCGAGACGGCATGGGCGACCAGCCCTTTCAGCGGCCCGGCGGGGTCGCGGGTGGCGACGACCAGCCGCACGATGAAATCCTTGAGCGCGGGTGACAGGAACACGCCCGCCACCGCCCGCCGCGCGGCGCGGATCGCCGTTCCGGGCAGGCGCGTCGCGGGGGGCGGCGGTTCGGTCAGCGTCTCGGCCTCGACCAGATCAAGGATGGCGCGTTCCGTTCCGGCATCGGGCAAAGCAAGGTCAAGATGCAGCAGAAAGCGGTCAAGCTGCGCCTCGGGCAGCGGGAAGGTGCCTTCATGCTCGATCGAGTTCTGCGTCGCCACCACCATGAACGGGTCGGGCAAGGGCCGCGTCGTGCCGCTGGCGGTGACCTGCGCCTCGGCCATCGCTTCCAGAAGCGCCGACTGCACCTTGGGCGGGGCGCGGTTGATCTCGTCCACCAGCACAAGCTCGTGGAAGATCGGTCCGGGCAGGAAATCGAAACCGCCGCTGTCGGGGCGGAAGACCTGAGTGCCGGTGATGTCGGACGGCATCAGGTCGGGCGTGCACTGGATGCGGGCGAAACTGCCCGCCAGCCCCGCCGCCAGCCGCTTGACCGCGCGGGTCTTGGCCAGGCCCGGCGGGCCCTCGATCAGCACATGGCCGCCGACCAGCAAGGCCGTGATCAGCCGTTCGACCAGAACTTCATGCCCGACCAGCCCCTGCCGCATATGCGCGGCCAGTTGGGCCACGGGGGCCAGATCGGCCGGACCTGCGGCGGCATCGCCGCTTCCATCCATCGCCACGTCGCTCCTCCCCGATCAACGTGCAAGTCCCGGAAAGACTGGCAGGGAAAGCGGCCCAAGGCCAGCGCAGCGGCGTCAGACTTAAGGATGACCGGATGCGGCAGAGGGGGGTCAGAAGCACAGCATCTCGGCTTCGGCCTGGGCCCGGCGCAGGTCGCCCAGAATGGTGCGCATCACCGGCGTGCCACGGAACATCGCCCCGGCCTCGCCCCCGCCCTGCCGCATCCGCAAGACGGTTTCGGCTGAAACGTAATCGTCATAGGGCAGGATCGAGGCGATCTGGTCGATCGAGCAGGAGCAGCGGATCAGCGCATCCTGCGACTGGCCATTCACCGCCATGCAGCCAAAGACATATTCGGCCCGCGCTTCGGTCGGGTAGTCATTCGCCAGCGTGTCGGCCCCGGCGGGCGGGCCGAGCGTAGACATAAGGCAGGCCAGCGCAAGGCAGGCGGCGCGCAGGATCATGGCACCTTCTCCGGGATCAGCCGCAGAACCTCAGTATAGCCTTCCGCGCCGCCGCCGGTATCGGCCTTAAGTTCGATCAGGCGGCCCGGATCGGCGGGATCGAAGGTGATCGACAGGGCCAGATCGCCAAAGGCACCCATGCGCGCCCGGTTGGCGTCTTCGGCAAAGGGATGCAGGGTCAGGGTCTGCGGCCCGGCCCCTTCGGCCAGCGCGGCAGCGCCCAGCGCCTCGCGCATGCGGTTGCGGATGTAAAAGGGGCTGCCGCCGGTTTCGGCCGCGATCACGCGGACGGCGTTCTCCAGAAAGAACAGCAGGATCGGGTTCGGCCCCCCGGCGGCAAAGCCGACCTCCGGCTGGGTCTTTCCGTCTTCCAGCCGGGTCAGGACAAGCTGCCCGCCGCCCGCGCCGGCGACAAGCCGGGCTGTCAGCGTGCCCTCGGCGATCGGCTGCGGCAGGGGCGCGGCCTCTTGCCCGGCCACCGGATCGGGGCGCGGCGGCAGGCTGCGGGTCAGGCTATAGGCAAGACCGCCCTCGGGCGTGGCGGTCAGGGTGCCGGGCGCCATGACCAGATCGCTGAAACTTCCCGCCACGACCGGCGTCGCCAGAAAAGCGGCCAGCAGCGCCGCGCGGATGGTTCTCATTCGGCTTCCTCCTGCGCCAGCACAAAGCCCCGCCCGCGCAGGGTGCGCAGGGTCAGGCCATAGGGCGCGAAATTGCCAAGCTTGCGGCGCAGATAGCCCAGATAGACATCGACGACATTCTCGGTCGAGCCGCCATGTCTTGCCCAAAGCTCGTCGAAAAGATCGCCCCGCGTCTGCAACTGGCCGGGCCGGGAGATCAGCGCGACCAGCAATTCCCCCTCACGTTCGGTCAGGATCACCGGGCGGTCGGCGCCGGTGACAGTGCGGGTGGCGGGGTCATAGGCCAAGCGGCCCAATGCGACCGGCGCCAGACGCGGCGCGGCGCGGCGCAACTGCACCTCAAGCCGGGCCAGCAGCTCGGACAGGTGAAAGGGCTTCACGACATAGTCCTGCGCCCCGGCCTCAAGCCCCTCGGCCCGGTCCTCGACCCGCGCCAGCGCCGACAGGATGATGGCCGGGATGCGGTGGCCCTGCGCGCGCATATTGGCCAGAAGCGTCGCGCCGCTTTCCTCGCCCAGCATCATGTCGATGATGGCGGCATCATAGCCCTCGCGCAGGTCGGTCTCGGCCTGCGACACGGTCTCGGCCCAGCCGGTGGCATGGCCGGCGGCGCCAAGGCCGCGGGTCAGAAGCGAGGCAATGTCGGGATCGTCCTCGACGATCAGAATACGGGCCATGGCACCTCCTCCCACAGGGGCAATTCCAGACGCAGGCGAAAGCCGGGGCCGGCTTCGGGCACAAGCCTGCCGCCCGAAGCCTCGGCCACCCAGCGCGCCAGCGCAAGACCGACGCCGAAACCGCCTGCCCCCACCGTGCCACGGGCGAAACGGGCAAAGATCTGCTCTTGCCTGCCGGGCGGCAGGCCGGGGCCGGTATCGGCGATCTCGATCCGCGCCGCGCCGTCCTCGGCCCGGCCCGACAGGCGGATCTCGGCCCCGCGCCCGGCATATTTCGCCGCGTTTTCAAAGAGACCCGCAAAGACCTGCCGCAACCAGTCGGCATCGCCGCGCACTGGCAGGGCCGGCAGATCCAGCCGCGCCGTCACGCCCGCGCGTTTCAGCACCGGCGCCAGATCCGCCAGCGCGGCGCGGGCGGCATCGGCCAGATCGACGCGGTCCTGCGCCAGTTCCAGATGGCCGCTCTCCGACCGGGCGATGCGCAGCATGTCCTCGATCCGGCGGAACAGCCGCTGCGCCCGGGTGCGGATCGTGTCAAAGGCGGCGCGGGCCTCGGGGTCCGGGCTGGCATGGCCCAGCTCGGCCTCGCCCAGGATCACGGTCAGCGGCGTGCGCAATTCATGCCCCACATCGGCAAAGAAGCGGCGGCGGGTGCTGTCGATGCCTTCCAGCCGCGCATTCGCGGCCGAAAGCGCCGCCGTCCGTTCGGCCACGATGCCTTCCAGTCGGGCGTAATCCTGTTCCAGCCTTGCGCGTCGCCGGTCGATCCGCGCCGACATCTGGCGCAGGCGCGCGACCATCAGACCCAGCTCGTCATGCCCGCCCGCCCCGGCGGGCAACCCGCCCATGGCCAGGGCCTCGGCCTCGGCCGTCACCCGGCCCAGCCGGGCGAACAGCGGGCGGAACACCCAGAGATACAGCAGGACAAGCAGAAGCGGCGCCGCCAGCGCGACCGTCACCGCCCCGGCCAGAAGCGGGCGTCGCAGCGCCTCCATCCCCGCAAGGGCGGTCTCGCGGCGGCGCTGCTCCTGATCGGTCTGCGCCGCGATCACCGGCGGCACCTGGGCCGCGTAAAGGGTCACCGCCGCCTCGGCCCCCGACGTGCCGGGCGGCGTGGCGGCCAGCGCCGCATCCAGTTGCAGGAACAGCGCCCGCAGCCGGGCGGGCGTCACGCTTTGCCGCGCGCGCCGGGTGGCCTCGGTCGCATCCGGTGCGGCGGCGACATCCTGGGCCACCAGTCCGTCCAGCGCATCCAGGGTGCCCAGAACCAATGCATCCTCGGGCCTGCTGCCTGCCGTCAGCCAGCCCAGCATCCATTCATTGACCCGCATCGACAGCGTGCCATAGGCCTCGATCCGGCGTTGCGCGGCCATGGCCTCTTCGGCCAGGGCGCGGGTGCGGATCAGGCCATAGGCTGTCATCCCGGCCGCCGCCACGGCCAGAAGCGCCAGAAGCCCGGCCCCGAAAGACAGCCGGGCCCGCAGGCCGAAGCGCCGGGTCACGGCTGGGCCAAAGCCGCCCGCATGGCGCGGCGCAGCTCTCCCTCGGCCACCGGCTTTTCCAGGATCTCGACCGCCAGACCGCCTGCCTCGCCCTTGATCGCCTGCGCGCTTTCGGCCGAGACGATCAATGCCGGCAGGCCCTGCCCGAGATCCTGCCGCAAGAGATGGATGGTCTGCAAACCAGTCTCGTCGCCATCCAGCCGGTAATCGGTGAGCAAGAGGTCGGGCCGCGCACGCGACGCCGCATCGCGCGCGGCGCGGATGCCCGCCACGGTCTGCACCTCCATCCCCCAGCCGCCCAGAAGGAAGCCATAGGCATGGCGCATGACGGGATCGTTCTCGACCACAAGCACGCGGCGGCCCGAAAAATCGCTGATCTCGCCGCGTTTGCGCGGCAGGGTCGCCTGGCGAGGCGCCGCCACCCCCTGATACCGCGCCAGCCGCACCCGAAAGCGTGAACCGCGCCCCTTCTCCGAGCGCAATTCCAGCGCGTGGCCCAATTGCTGGCAGGCGCGCTGCACGATCGACAGGCCCAGCCCGGTGCCCGGCTGGTCTGACCGCGACAGGCGTTCGAATTCCTGGAAGATGCGCTCCTGATCCTTGACCGCGATGCCAGGCCCCCGATCCAGCACCTCCAGCCACAGCGCATCGCCCTGTCGCCGCATGCCCACCAGAACCTTCTTTCCGGTGGTGTATTTCAACGCATTGGTGATCAGGTTCTGCGCGATCTGGCGCAGATAGACCGGGTCGCTTTCCACCGTCGCGGCCGAAGCGACGAAGCGCAGGTCTATGCCACGGCTGTTGGCCAGGGGCTGCATGTCGATGATCAGGCGCCGGAACAGCCTGCTCAGCGCCATGGGCGCGGGGTTCATGCGGAAGCTGCGGCTGTCGAACCGGGCGATGTCGGACAGGGCGCGGATAAGTTCCTCGGCGGAATCGAAGGTCGCGGTCAGATGCGAAACCAGATCGCGCTGCAGGCTGTCGCCCTGAAGATCGGCCAGTTCGGACAGATGCGACAGGAACAGCTTGGCCGCGCTCAGGGGTTGCAGAAGGTCATGGCTTGCCGCGCGCAGAAAGCGCGACTTGGCGCGGTTCGCCTCATCCGCCACTTCGCGGGCCTGGGCGAGTTCGGCATTGATCTTGGCCAGATCCGACAGCGCCTGCTCCAGATCGCGGTTGCGCGCCACGACCTCACGTTCCAGCATGGCGGTCGCCCGGGTCAGCGCATAGGCCGAGCCGCGGGTTTCCTCGATCCGCTCCAGCCGCTGCACCAGCGCCTGGTTGATCCGCTCCAGCTTGGCGATGGCGCGGTCCTTGTCGTCGCTGTCGCGCAGCATCACGGTGCCCCCGGTGCGGCGAGATCGCGGTCAAGGATCGCAAGGCCGACAAAGGTCTGGTTCACATGGATGCCACCATGCTGCTCGCCATAGGTGTTGAACCCGGCGATGCGGTGATCGCGGCAAAGCTGGGCCACGGTCGCCTGTTCGCCCGCATGTTCGACGGCGATCCGGCGCAGGATGCAATCGAAACCCAGCACCAGTTGCGCCGGCCCCAGCGCCTCCATCCGCTTGCGCAGGCCTTCGGTCAGGCTTTCGGGGCGGCCGATGGTCAGGATTGCGCCGGTCTGGATCGAGGACATCAGCGACAGGCCACCCTCGGGCGTGACCCCGGCGATGGCGCGGACGAAATGCCGCCCGGCCGATCGTTCCAGAAGCGGGTTTTCGGCAAAGGCATGCGGGCCCAACGCCTTGCCGGTATAGCCGATCAGACGGGCATATTCCTCGGCGGCGGGTTCGGCATTGATCTCAAGGATCACCCGGTTGTCGGGATCGGCATCGGTGACGATCATCTTTTCGCCCACCGGAACAAAATGGTCGAAGACCACTTCCTCGATGGCGAAATGCGTGTCGATCAGGCAGAAGATCGCGCTTTCGTCGCGCGTCTGGCCGTTCAGCGCCAGATGGGTACGGCCAAAGCGCAACCCGTCCGCCGCCGATCCGCCCAGAACCAGCAACCCGGGCAGCGTGGCATCGACCGTCGTCGTCACCAGCTCTTCCCGCCCGCTCATCCCGTCGATCAGCAGAAGCCCAAAGCGCGAGCGCCCCTCAGCGGCGGGCATATCCTCGGCCAGACCGCGCAGGGCGCGCATCCAGTCCAGCGCGGCGTGCTGGCGCAGGCGCGACAGCCACAGCGCCCGGGCGTGAAAGGCGGCGGCGGACAGCGCGATGGCGATGACACGGTCGTCGTCATAGCCGTCAAAGGCGAACCCCCCGGCCGAGGAACAGGCCAGCACCAGCGCCTTGGCCCCCACAAGCCCGGAGAGAAGACCGGACAGCGGCTCGACCATGGTGCCATCCGGGGCAAAGACCAGCACCAGTGCGGGCGGATCATCGGCAAAGGCCGCCGCCAGATCGCGCGCCACATCCTGCACCGCCCCTCTGGCGGTGGCGACGCGGGCGCGGGGGTGCAGCGGATTGTCCATCAGCGGTTGAACAGGCGCGCCTTGTTGGCCAGAAGCGCGGCCTGGGTGCGGTTGCGCACATTGATCTTGTGCATGATGGCGGCGATATGGGTCTTCACCGTGGCTTCGGTGATCGACAGTTCATAGCTGATGATCTTGTTCGGGCGGCCCTGGCAGATCTGGCGCAGGATCTTCATCTGCTGCGGCGTCAGCGAAGCGAAATTCTGGATCAGGGCGGCCATTTCGACATCCTCGTCGGCCTCAAGCTCATGGCCCTCGGGCAGCACCATCTCGCCCGCCCACATGCGGCGGAAGGCATCGACCAGTTCGCCGCGCGGCAGGGATTTCGAGATATAGCCCCGCGCGCCCGCCGCCACGACCGATGAGACCATGGCCGGGTCGATTTCCGACGAGATCACCGTGATCGGGCCGCGTGGCACCTTGTTGCCCAGACTGACCACGCCTTCGATTCCCTGCACATCGGGCAGGTTCAGGTCCAGCACCACGGCATCGGGCGGGCCTTCGGCCTGCACGCTGTTCTCGGCGGCGGCAAGGCTCCAGGCGACGCGGACGCGACGCAGCCCGAAGGCATGGGTCAGCGTGACCGACAGAGCCTCGGCCATCAGCGGATGGTCATCGACGATCAGCACATCGCGCACCTGCACCTCGCGCGGCGGCACCTGGCCGGGACGGGCAACATCGCTTGCGCCCTGCCGGACCGGACGGTGGTCCATCGGATATCCTCCCCTCATGATTGCGCCGGGCCCTCCACTCTCCGCCGCAAGGGAAATGTTAGGCCAAACCCTGTGCGAAGCGAGAGAATTCTTGGCTGACGCCTGGTGAATGGGCAATTTCGGCAAGGGTTTGCCGGGTTCATCACGGTGCCCCCCCAAGATGGGCCGCGATGGCACGGCCCAGCGCGAAGGCGCGTTGCTCAAGGATCACCGGCACCTCGCAGACATAGGTCAGAGACTGCTGGCGGTCCTGGAAGACTCGGGTCGCCCAATCCAGTTCGGCCTCGGCCTTGTCGATGGCGTCGAAATCGGGCGGATCGGCGGCCTGCAACGCATCAAAGCGGTGGCGGATGTCGAGGATCTGCTGATCCAGCGCCTCCTGCTTATGGGCGTAGCGGGTGATCCCGGCCATGACCTTGTTGCGCCGGGTCTGGATGTGGTCGAAGGCGGCCAGGAACAGCGCCTCGACCTTGGCGGGGTCATGGCTTGCGGCGAAATCCGCGATCATCGTCTCGGCCAACGCCATGTCGGTGCGGCGCAGCGCGATCACCTGCGCGACCTCCTGCACCTCGGGGTCCTTGATCAGCGCCTCGGCCCCAGGCCCCGGCGGGGTGGCGGGCCAAAGCTGGCCCACCGAAAGCGCGGGCTGACGGCGCTGGATGCAGGGCCAGTCGGGATCGGTCGAACCCGCCGCAAGCGCGGGAGCAGCGACGACCGCAAGAAGCGCGGCAAGCCGGAACATCAGGAGCCCCCCCCTTTCCGGCCGCGCCACAGGCCCTTGGCCGGGTCATACATGAAGACGGTGCCGCCGAAGAACACCACGGTGCAGCCCAGCGTGACCGCCAGCGACAGAGGATCAAGCTGGCCATAAAGCGCGAAACGCACCAGTTCGACCGCATGGGTGAACGGGTTGAAGCTGCAGATCTGATAAAGCAGCACTGAGGATTCCCGCATCCGCCACAGCGGGTAAAGCGCGGAGGAGGCGAAGAACATCGGGAAGATGACGAAATTCATCACGCCCGCGAAATTCTCCAGCTGACGGATGGCCGAGGAGATCAGCAGGCCCAGCGACCCCAGCATCAGCCCGGCCAGAACCAGCGCAGGCAGCACGGTCAGATAGCCCAGCGCAGGCGGGCGGATGCCCCAGGCATAGGCGATCAGCAGGAAGGCATAGACCTGCGCCACGGCGACAAGCACCGCCGACAGCAACTTTGCGCCCAACAGGAACCAGCGCGGATAGGGGCTGACCAGAAGGCTGCGCATCGCCCCCGTCTCGCGGTCATAGACCATCGAAAGCGAGGATTGCATGCCCGAGAACAGCAGGATCATGCCGCACAGGCCGGGGGTCACATAGACTTCGTACAGGACATAGGTCTTGTAGGGCGGCGTGATCGACAGACCCAGGACCGACCGGAAACCCGCGGCGAAGATGAAAAGCCAGACCAGCGGCCGCACCAGCGCGGCGATAAAGCGTTCGCGCTGCTTGGCAAAGCGCAGGAATTCCCGTGTGGCGATGCCGCCCAGCGCGATGGTCCAGCCCGTCATGCCGCCGCCCCCGTGAGCCGCAGGAAAGCCGCAGACAGTGGGCCCTCCCCCGCCAGCGCACCGGCCTGACCATCGGCCAGAACCGCACCCCTGTGCAGGACGACGACATGATCGGTCGGCTCGATCTCTTCAAAGATATGCGTGGCCCACAGGGTCGAGACGCCTTCCTCGGCGATCAGCCGCCGCACCAGCGCCGAAACCTCATGCCTTGCGCGCAGGTCCAGCCCGGCGGTCGCCTCGTCCAGAAGAAGAAGCTGGGGCCGGTGCAGCAGGGCGCGGGCGATCTCGGCCCGGCGCTGCTGGCCGCCTGAAAGGGTTGCGGCCTTGACCCCGGCCTTGTCCGACAGCTCGACCAGCGCCAGGACCTCGGCAATCCGTGCCCGCGCCGCCCTGCCGCCGATGCCGTGCAGCGCGGCGTGATAGGCCAGATTCTGCTGCAAGGTCAGGTCGCTGTCCAGCGCGCGCGACTGGAAGACCACGCCCAGCCGGGCCAGCGCTTGCGACGGCTGGCGACGGCTGGCGACGGGCGTCGAAACCGGCAACGGCGATCATGCCCGACGTGCTGTCGTAAAGCCGGGTGATCAGCGAGAACAGCGTGGTCTTGCCCGCGCCATTCACCCCCAGAAGCGCGCAAAAAGCCCCGCGCCCGACCGTGAAGGACACGTCGCGCAGGGCCTCGATCCGCCCGAAGCGGTGACTGACGCCTTCGATCAGAAGGGCGGGGGCCGCCTCGGCCCCCGAAGCGCCGGTCATTCCTTGCGCCGCTCCTTCTCGGTGAAATCGGCATTGAGCAGGATGTCATACTGGCCATCGGCGCAGATCACGTCATCCAGGTCAAAACTGCCATCGGCCTGAAGCTCGATATTGGCGCTGTCCACCTCGCAGGTCATCGCGGCCAGGGCGGCGTCGATGCCGGCGATCTGCTCGGGCGTCGCTTCGGCTTCGGCCCAGACGGGGGCGGCGAAACCGGCGATCACGGCGGCAAGGGCAAGTCGTCTTTGCATGGGGGTGCTCCGGTCTAGCGGATGTTGAAGACGGCGCGCTGGCTTTCGCCATCCGTGCCGGGGATAGACAGGGTGAAGCTGCCGGGCACGACGGCGATAAAGCTGATCTCGGCCTCACCGGCATTGTCGAATTCCAGCGAATGCACGCCCATCGGCCGGATCTCGATGCCGTTGATGACGATCTCGTTGATCCAGACCGCCCGGAAGAAATCGCCGCCCGACAGGGCCAGCTCGGCCGACCCGTCGGCCACGATCTTCATCTTGTAATAGGCGCCGGATTTCAGGTCATAGGGCGCCTCGGCCACCGGCTTGCCCGACGCCAGCACCAGCGGCGCCAGTTCGACCCGGTTGGCCTTGCCCATCAACCCGGCAAAGCCATAGTCGAACTGCTGCGCCGCAAGAGGCGCCGCTGCCAAGGCCAGCAACCCGGCCAGAACCAGTCTCTTCATTGTCACTACTCCTGCGTTGTCTTGACTGCCACGACGCCCCAGGGCTGTTCGCCCACCGGGACCGACACGGTCACCGTGTCGCTTTCGGTGTCGATCACCGAGATGTCGTTGGAATTGCCGTTCGTGGTGTAAAGGAACTTGCCGTCGGGCGAGAAGCCAAGCTGCCAGACCCGCTGGCCCACCAGCAGGTAATCGGTGATCTCAAGGCTGGCCACGTCGATCACCGCCACACGGTTCGCCGGACCAAGCGCAACATAGGCCTTGGCCCCGTCGGCCGAAACGCGCAGGCCGACCGGCTGCAAGGCCTCGGGCAGAACACCCTGAACCTCGAAGGTCAGCTTCTTCACCACTTCGTTGGTAGCAGTGTCGATCACGCTGACCGTGCCGCCGATTTCGGCGGTGACGAACAGAAGATGCCCATCCGGCGTGTATTCGGCAAAGCGCGGGCGGCTGTCGACCAGCACATTCGCCACGATTTCAAAGGTGGTGGTGTCGATCAGATGGGCCATGTTCGTCGTCTCCGACGTGTTGACCACGATCTTGCCATCGGGCGACACGCCCATGCCTTCAGGCTCTACCCCCACCGGCACTTCGGCCAGCACCTGCCGCGTGTTCACATCGACCACGGTGACGATGTTGTCATCCTCGTTCGCGATGAACAGCGGATTGCCCGAAGGGTGCAGCACGAACAGTTCCGGGTCCGGCCCGGACGGCAGCGAGGGCAGTTCCTCATAGGTGCCGGAATCGAAGACCCGCACCAGATTGTCATCCGAGGCGCAGACATAAATATGCTTGCCATCGGGCGAGGCGGTGATGCCGCGCGGGCGTTGCAGCCCCTCGATCGTGTGGATCACCTCAAGCGTCGCCGCATCCAGCACGGTGACGGTGTTGCCCTTTTCGTTCGACACAAAGATCTTGTCGGCCAGCGCGGGGCCCGCGGCCAGGCACAGCAGGGCGGCGGTCGTCAGGAATGCGGGGGTCCGTCTCATTTCTGGCACTCCGTCTCGGGCCGGTCGATGCCCAGCGTGTCAAGCTGGCTGACCTGGTGAAGATATTCGTCCTGCGGGCTGACCGAGGCGACGACATTGCCCGCGACAAGAAGGATCGGCTGGCGCAACTGGCCATCCCAGTCGCGGAAGGTCAGCTTCTGACCCTTGAAGGCGGCTAGGTCGAAGGCGTCGGACAGGATGAAATCATGCATCGTCTTGAAATCGCCGCCCTTGGTGCGCATCGCCGCCTCGCCGATCACCCGCAGCGCCATCCAGGCCTGCAGGTCCTCGGACCGCGCGTAACGCCCGGCGGCCTTTTCAAACCGGGTCTGGAACTGGGTCGCGCCCCAGGCCTCGAACACGCCCGACCAGCTTTCCGGCACCAGCCCGGCCGAGCCAGCCACGGGCCGCGCATCCCAGGTGTGATAGGGCAGCCAGGCGGCAAAGACCCCGGCATGGTCGGCTGCGACGATCACGTCATGGTCGGGCAGTTCCTGGGTGAAGACCGGCATCTGCTTTTGCACCTGGACATGGCCGGTATCGGTGCGCCGCGCGCCGCCGGTGTCGACATAGACCCGCTCTTCCACGATGGTCAGACCGAACTTTTCCGCCGAGCGGCGGTAAGAGGCGGCAAGCGCCATGTCTTCGGCATGGCTGCCCTCGATCATCACCACATTGTCCCAGCGTTTCAGCGCCAGATACTGCGCCAGCGCATCGGTCAGCATCGCGTCGGAAGGCGCGACATGCAGCAGGTTCGCCCGGCAGTCCTTGCCGCGCAGAACGTCATCGGTGGCCAGGGCGTTGAAGACCAGCGCCCGGTCGCCCGCCAGATCGGCCAGCTTCACCGTCATCGCCGCGTCGGCCAGGGTGACGATATAGGTCACCCCGGAATCCAGCACCCGCTGCAATTCGGCCTCGGCCGTCTCGGGCGAGACCACGATGTCTTCGGTGACGAAGGTCTGTCCCACGAAGGCGCCGGTGGTGGAATTGTCGGCTGTGCCCAGATCGGCCCCGGCAAAGCCCAGATCCCTGGGCGGCAGGTCGGCGCGCGAGATCGGCATCGGCCCCGGCGCATCGACCCGGATCACCGCCACGCGATATTCCGTCCCTTCGGCCACAACCGGACCGGAAAGGCACAGCACTGCCAAACCGCACAGGACGCGCGTCAGTCCTTTCATGATGTCCTCCCTGCGGCCATTCAGGCATGGACCCGCAAAGGGACAAAGCCTTATTCGATAATAAGAAATTCATAAGCAAATGATTTCAAATGCTATACTACTTTTGGCTGATTACCTTTTTCCGGCCGGGAACGGCATCGTCATGGCATGGGGCCGGAAACCGCCGGCGGGGAGGAGCATGAGGATGCGGAAGATCATTGTCGCGCTGGCCGGGATGCTGGCGCTGATCGCGGGACTGGGCGGGCAGGCGCAGGCGCATGGCCCGTCGCGGCTGAAGACCGACCAGAGCGTGACGCTGAACGCCAGCGCCGCCGATGTCTGGGCGGCGATCGGGTCGTTCCAGCAGATGGACTGGCTGCCCGGCGTGGCGAAGATCGAGGCCACGGGAAATGAAAAAGGCGCGACGCGCACCCGGACGCTGGCGGATGGGACAGTGGTGCAGGAGGAATTGCTGAAACTGGACCCGGCCAAGATGGCGATCTCGGTCCGGCTGACCGAAGACAACCTGACCTATGTGAAGGCCACCAACTACGCGCTGCACCTGACGGTGAAGGAGCAGGGCGGCAAGGCAGTGGTCGATCTGAAAGGCGCCTTCTACCGCGCCTATCCGCAGAACGACCCGCCCGCCGATCAGGATGACGCGGCCTCGACCGCCTCGGTCGAGGCGCTGCATCAGGGGCTGATCGACGCGCTGGTGGCGCGGTTCGGCGCGGGCGGATGATCCGGCTGGCCGCCCTGCTGCTGATGGCGGGGGCGGCGCGGGCCGATGTCGCGGCGATCACCTCACAGAATGCCGGAATGCTGACTTTGGTGCAGACCGAGAACCTTGAGATTGTCGCCAGCACACCCCTGCCCGGCAAGCCCGCAGCGGTGGCGCTGGATGCGGCGCGCGGGCGGGTGATGGCGGTGGCGGTCGAAACCGCCCGCCTGCATGTGTTTGATCTGGCGGGAAACCCCCTTTCCGACTGGCCGGTGGCGGGCGCGCCCTTCGGGCTGGCAATCCGGCCCGACACTGGCACCGCGCTGGTCACGGATCAGGCCGGCGCGCTGTTGCGGGAGATCGACCCGGCGACAGGCAGGCAACTGGCGCAATGGCCGACCGGCGCCCTGCCCTCGGGCGTGGCCGAGGGCGGCGGCTGGATCGTCGTTGCGAATCGTGACGGCGATACGGTCACGGTGATCCGGGGCGATGCGGCGCAGGAAATCGCGGTCGGCCACCATCCCTTTGGCGTGACGCTGCTGGGCGCGCGCGCCTTCGTGACCGATGTCCTGTCGGATCAGGTCAGCGTGATCGACCTGGCAGGGGGCCGGGTGATCGCCAACATTCCCACCGGCGAGCGGCCCTATGCCACGGCCTTCGCCGCCGGGCGGGGCTTCGTGACCAACCAGTATGACGCAAGCCTGACGGTCTTTGATGAGGAGAGCCTGAAGGTCGTGGCGCGGATCGAGACCGATGACTATCCCGAAGGGATCGCCGCCAGTTCCGAAGGCCAAATCCTTGTCGCCAATTGGTTTTCGGATACAGTTCAAGTGATCGACCCGGTCTCTATGCAGGTGGTAGAGACATTGGACATGCCCGAAGGGCCGCGCGCCTTCGGTGCCTTCACCGGGGCAAAAGCACCCTAGGCGACGGCCTCAAGCGTATAATCCTCGCCCCCGTCCCAGATGAGGTCCCAGCTTGCGCCGGGACGGACGTTCTGGACAGCATGAGGATCGAAACAGACCAGACAGTCGCCGCCTGCGGGCGCGCGGACAGAAGGGTAGATCAGCCCGCGCGCACCGTCGCGACGCAGGGCTTCGGCCAGCGCCTGACCGGCGGGATAGCCCTCCGCCGGATCCGGATGCAGCGCCGGATGGCCGGGTTCGTCGCGCAGATCCTGAAAGCCGCCGATGAAATCGGCCAGCAGTTCGACATAGCGGGCGCGGTCGTGAAACCAGCCGGTATAGGCAAGTTCACGCGTGCGGTGAAAGGCCACTTCCGACACGGAAACCAGCACGTCCCAGGCGCAGTACCAGGCCCCGCGCGTGGGCGGGTTGAAGCGGTTGCCGCCTGCACGCGTGTAGGTGAAGGCCGCGTTGACATGGCTTTCGCCGTAAAGCCGCAGGTCGCGGCTGCGGCGCTGCCAGGCCAGTTCGCGCGGGTCGAGATGCGGGCTGCGGCCCCGTTCAGCCTGTAGCCGGGCGCTGGTCATCGCCTCGATCCCGGCAAGGATTTCAAGCTCTTCGTCGCTGTCCACCAGACCGCGCAGCGCCGGGGGCTTGTGATAGGTCGCGGGGATCAGGCGGACAAGGGCGCGGTCCGACAGGTCGGTGCGCCTCATGCGCCGCCCCGCAGCGCATCCAGATGGCTGCGGATCGCAAGGATCTGCGGCAAGCCGCCCTCGATCGCGGCATCGACGGGCCGGGCGCCGTCGAACAGCGGGCCGCTGTTCGGGCGGGTGATCCAGTCGCGCGACAGGGGGGCGGAGAAATACAGCTCCAGCGCCTTGTAGATGCCGATCACGGCCGAGAGGCGCAGCATCTGGTCCTTGGTCAATTCCCCCGCGAAACCGGGTTTGCGGGCGCGTTTCCAGGTGCTTTCCGACATGTCGGCCAAGGCCGCGGCCTCGCGCAGCGCCAGACCCCAGGCCTCGGCGACGCGGGCATAGGCCTTGAGCGCGACTTCGGCCACGCGTTCGGGCGCGGGGTCGGGGCGGGGCTGGATGATGGCAAGGGGCATGGCGCCCTCCTGATCCTGACGACAGGTTCAAGATAGGCCATATGGCCCTAAAGTAAAGGCCATATGGACGAAAAGACCCCGGAAGCGCCGTCAGGGGGCTTTCAGCGCCTTGCCGTAATCATCCACCAAGGGGACGCCCGCATCGCGCAGGATGGTGTCGATTTCGGCCTGGTTGCGGCGGATCATGCTGTTCAGCTCGCGTTTCCAGCTGTCCTCCCCCGCGCGCACGCCCATGGTGATGCGAAAGAAAAGCCGCGGTGTGTCCGGTTCGTTTAGAAGCGGTATCACCTTGAGATCAGGGTATTTCTTTGCCATGGGGCCAGCGATCGGCCCCCACATCAGCGCCCCGTCGGTGACGCCGCTTTCCACATCGCGCAGCATGTCGCCGCCCGGATCCTCGACCCTTCGGTCGGTCATCAGGTCATAGGGTTTCGCCAGCTTCATCAACCCCAGCCGCGCGACATGGGTTGCCGGGGGTGAGCCTGCGACCACGCCCAGTCTGTGCCCCTGCAACGCCGGATCGGCCAGTTGCGTGACGCCTGCCAGATCGCTGTCGGCGCGGACCACAAGGACATGCGTCGAGGTGTAGTAATGGTTGGTGTTGAGCACCAGCTCATCGCCCTGGGCGAAACCGATCACCACGTCGCATTTGCCAGCGGTCAGCGTCTGGCGGACAAAGCCGATGACCTGCGGAAACCAGGTATACTTCAACGGCACGCCCAGCCTGTCGGCAAAAAGCTGGGCGATGGCGTTCTCGAACCCGGTGCCGTCCTGCATCGACAAGGGCGCATTGGCCGGGTCGGCGCAGACACGAAAGGCGGTGCGGTCGACCAGATCGGCCACCTGCGCCCCTGCCGGCGCGGCAAGGGCGGCCAGCAGGGCCACGGCCAGCGCGCGCATCTCAGCCCCCCATGCAGGCGGCTTCGGCGGCGGTGTAAGCCTCGGTCTTGGCTTCCTTTTTCGCAGGCCGCCCGCGCGGGATCGCATCCGTCCCGCGGGCGCGGAGATAGGTGTAGATATCGTCGAGATAGCACATGACATTCGGGTTCACGCCAAAGGCGGGCATGACCTGGTTTTCGGCCGATCCCACCTTCTGGCGGCCCGAGGCGACCACGCCGACAAAGTCGTAATAATCCATCGTCATGGCCGAATCCTTCAGCGCGGGCGCATAGGTCGAGCCTTCGCCATCGGGGCCGTGGCAGACATGGCATTCGGCGTGATAGCGGCGGAAGCCCGAGAAGGTGTTCCAGTCGACCGTGCCATCCGCCTCGATCTTGAAGGTGGGGATGTCGTCCGAGTTGAACCAGCGCACGCCGTCATTGCTGGCCGCCTCGGTGTTGGGCGGGTCGGCGGCAAGGGCGGTTCCGGCAATCGCAAGGGCCAGCAGCGGCGCGGCCAGAAGGGGCGCGGATCTTGGCATGGGTCTCTCCTCCCAAAGAGTTTGACACAAGCCTAGTCGGCAGCGTCGGTGCAGCAATTCAAACTTTAGTTTGGCGTGGCGCGAAAAGGCCCCAAAGCGCGGAAAACGCGGGGAATCCATCGTCTTCCTCACGTCTTCCTGCCGTCTTCTTTCCGTCTTGCTTCTTGTCTTGCGCCGCACAGGAAAACGCCGCCCCCCGGGCAGGGGGCGGCGCTGGTGCTGAACCGGCTGCTGGGGTCAGTCCGGCACGGCAAAGACGGTCAACTGGCCACCAAGGGCGGTGTAGTCGGACAGAGCCGCATAGCCGCCCACGGCCCCCAGGCCGTCATTCGCGTTGGTCAGACCTGCCGCAAGGCCGATGCCCGCCCAACCGCCGACCCCCGAAAGGACGCCGACATACTGTTTGCCGCCGCTTTCGTAGGTGAAGACGTTGCCGATGATGCCCGAGGGGGTCTTGAACTTGTACAGTTCCTTGCCCGTCTCGGCATCGACCGCCTTCAGATAACCCTCAAGCGTGCCGTAGAACACGACGCCGCCCGCAGTGGCCATGGCGCCCGACCAGACCGAGAACTGTTCGGGCAGGGACCAGACGATTTCGCCCTTGCGGGCATCCCAGGCAATGAAGTTGCCCATGCCGCCATGGCTGTCGGGTGCCGGGAACATCGCCAGCGTCGCGCCGACATAGGGCTGGCCGGCGGTATAGCTGACGCGGAAGGGTTCGTAATCCATGCAGACATGGTTGGTCGGCACATAGAACAGGCCCGTCACCGGCGAGTAGGTTGCGGGCTGCTGGTCCTTGGACCCCAGCGCCGCCGGGCAGATGCCGGTGGAGTTAACGTCCTCGCCATTCTGTTCGGTCGAATACTGCGCCACGACCTGCGGCCGGCCATACTGGTCGGAATTCGGGTCCATGACGACTTCGGTCGCCCAGTTGACGGCGGGGTCATACTTCTTGGCCACCAGAAGCTCGCCCGTCTCGCGGTCAAGCGTGTAGCCGAACCCGTTGCGGTCAAAGTTCACCAGCAGCTTGCGCATCGTCCCGTCGATTTCCTGATCGACAAGGATGTTCTCGTTGATGCCGTCATAATCCCATTCGTCATGCGGCGTCTTCTGGTAGAACCACTTGGCCATGCCGGTATCGGCATCGCGGGCCATGATCGTCATCGACCACTTGTTGTCGCCCGGACGCTGGCTGGGGTTCCAGGTCGAGGGGTTGCCGGTGCCGTAATAGATCAGGTTCAGATCGGGGTCATAGGTGGTCCAGCCCCAGGTCGTGCCGCCGCCGATCTGCCACTGGTCACCTTCCCACGAGTTGAGCGAGCTGTCGGCACCGATCGGCTTGCCCAGGACCATGGTCTTTTCCGGGTCGACCAGCATTTCGGCATCGGGCCCGGTGGAATAGGCGCGCCAGGCCAGCGAGCCGTCCTTGATGTTGTAGGCGGTCATCGAACCGCGCACACCGTATTCGCCGCCCGAAATGCCGATCAGCACCTTGTCTTTCACCACGGTCGGCGTGGCGGTCGAGGTTTCGCCCTTGGCCGGATCGCCATTCTGCACCGACCATTTCACCGCTCCGGTGGCGGCATCCAGCGCGACCAGCGTCGTGTCGGCCTGCGACAGGAAGACCATGCCATCGGCGAAGGTCAGGCCGCGGTTGACCGTGTCGCAGCACATCACGCCGATCACGTCGGCATTCTGCTGCGGATGGTATTTCCACAGGATCTTGCCGTCGTTCTTGAGGTCGAGCGCATAGACATTGTTCGGGAAGGGCGTGTGCACATACATCACGTCGCCCACCACGAGGGGCGAACCTTCATGGCCGCGCAGCACCCCGGTCGAGAAGGTCCAGGCCACTTGCAGCTTGGACACGTTGTCCTTGGTGATCCCGGTCAGTTCCGAATAGCGGGTGCCGGCATAGTTGCCCAGCTGCATGACCCATTGCTTCGGGTCCTTGGACCCGGCCATGGCCGAGTCATTGGCGAAAACGGGCAGCGCAGAGGTCAGCATCAGCCCCGCGACAAGCCCCATAAGTCCCTTTTTCATCGTCATCCTCCCTGATGCGCGATTGTCGAATACAAGCGCCCGCAACCCTTCCTGTCCTCCTCGGGGGCGATCGGCCGCTTCTTATTCCGTTCTTATGAAGCGGCCGCGAAGGCCCTGTGTCAACGAAGCCGGGGGCATGTTCAGCCCAAAGTATGAGCCGTGCCGCGGCCCCGGCGCGCCGCGCGGAAAGTCAGGAAAAACAAGGCCGCGCCCCATGGAAGGGACGCGGCCTGTAAAGTGGCGGAAAAGGTTTTCAGACGGCTGTCAGGGTGCGGGCGTGGGCTCGGCGGCGGGCGCGGCGGCAGCCGCCCCTTCGGGATGCAGCGTGATCAGATAAGCCACGACATCGGCGCGTTCCTCGGGCTTTTTCAGCCCGGCGAAGGTCATCTTGGTGCCGGGCACCATGCCCTTGGGATCGGCGAGGAACTTCTCGATCTCCTCCGGGGTCCAGACATGGCCCTCGGCGCCCAGTTTGGCCATGGCCTCGGAATACTGGAAATCGGGAAAGGTGCCGGTCTGGCGGCCCACGACATCATGCAGGTTCGGCCCCGGCTTCTTGGGCGCGTCGGGCGCGATGGCGTGGCAGGCGAGGCATTTCTTGAACACCTTCTCGCCCTTGGCGGCATCGCCCTGGGCAAGGGCCGGGGCGGCGGCGAGGGCAAGAAGGGCAACGGCAAGGGCGCCGCTGAGGGGGCTGGACATGGTCTCCTCCGTGAAACTGTCTGGCGTTGTTAACCGGCTTGGGCAAGCTGCCCGGCATGGAAGCGGATGTGATCCTCGATCACGCTGGCGACGTAGAAGTAGCTGTGATCATAGCCCTCCAGCAGACGGAAGCGGAAGGGCTGGCGGCGAAGCGCCGCAGCCTGGGCCAGCGCCTCGGGCTTCAGCAGGTCGAGAAACTGGTCCTGCGCGCCCTGGTCCACCATGACCGGGCCGGGATAGCCGCGCTCGGCCATCAGAAGCGTGGCGTCATGCGCGGCCCATCTGGCTTCATCCGGGCCAAGATAGGCGGCCAGCTGCTTGCGCCCCCAGTCGCTGCGGGTCGGGTTGGCGATGGGCGAGATGGCGGAAAGCGCGCGGTAGGTCTGCGGATGGGTCATGCCGATCGTCAGCGCGCCATGGCCGCCCATGGAATGGCCGGTGATGCCCTGGCGCGAACGGTCAAGCGGCAGGCGGGCGAAGACCAGATCGGGCAATTCGTCGACCACATAATCCCACATGCGGAAATGCGGCGCCCAGGGCGTCTCGGTCGCGTTGACATAGAAGTCCGCGCCCTGGCCCAGATCATAGGCCGGGTCATTGGCCACGCCCTCGCCACGCGGGCTGGTATCGGGGAAGATCACCGCGATCCCGGCCTCGGCGGCCCATTTCTGCGCGCCCGCCTTGGTCATGGCATTCTCATGCGTGCAGGTCAGGCCCGAGAGATACCAGAGCACCGGCACCTTCTCTGCCTTCGCCTTGGGCGGCAGGTAGACTGCGAAGGTCATGTCGCAGCCGCAGACATCGGAGCGGTGGGAATAGACCCCCTGCACGCCGCCGAACGCACCATTTTCCGAAAGGGTCTTCATTCTGCCTCGTCTGGCCTTGCGGCGGGTACCGGGGGTTTCACACCCCCGGAGCCCCCGTGGGATATTTGCGAACGGAAGAAAGCCGAGAAGGACCGGACCTGTCTTCCGGTCCCGAACATCCTCAAGGCGCGAGCCATAGCCGCGCCGCTGGTTCGGGCGGCCATGGCGAAGGGGCAAGGCGCCCCCCGGGCTGGTTCAATATACGACGACGGCGCGGATGGACTTGCCTTCGTGCATCAGGTCGAAGCCCTTGTTGATGTCTTCGAGCTTGAGCGTGTGGGTGATCATCGAGTCGATCTCGATCTTGCCGTCCATGTACCAGTCGACGATCTTCGGCACATCGGTGCGCCCGCGCGCGCCGCCGAAGGCCGTGCCTTTCCAGACCCGGCCGGTGACCAGCTGGAAGGGCCGGGTCTGGATCTCGGCCCCGGCCGGCGCCACGCCGATCACCACCGACACGCCCCAGCCGCGATGGGTGCATTCCAGCGCGTCGCGCATCACCTTGACGTTGCCGGTGCAGTCGAAGCTGTAATCCGCCCCGCCGATCTGGTCGAAAGGCGTCTTGGTCATGTTCACGATATGCGGAACGATCGAGCCCTCGATCTCCTTCGGATTGACGAAATGGGTCATGCCGAACTTCTCGCCCCAGGGCTTCTTGTCGTTGTTCAGGTCAACCCCGATGATCATGTCGGCCCCGGCCATCTTGAGGCCCTGGATCACGTTCAGCCCGATCCCGCCCAGGCCGAAGACCACCGCCTTGGCGCCGATCTCGACCTTGGCGGTGTTCAGCACCGCGCCGATGCCGGTCGTCACGCCGCAGCCGATATAGCAGATCTTGTCGAAGGGCGCTTCGGGATCGACCTTGGCCAGGGCAATCTCGGGCAGGACGGTGTGGTTGGCGAAGGTCGAGCAGCCCATATAGTGATAGATCGGCGTGCCATCGAGCATCGAGAAGCGGGTGGTGCCATCGGGCATCAGGCCCTGGCCCTGCGTGCTGCGGATCGCGGTGCAGAGATTGGTCTTGCGCGACAGGCAGGACGGGCATTCGCGGCATTCCGGCGTGTAAAGCGGGATGACATGGTCGCCGGGCTTCAGCGTCGTCACGCCCTCGCCCACCTCGATCACCACCCCCGCGCCCTCATGGCCCAGGATCGAGGGGAAGATCCCCTCGGGATCGGCGCCCGACAGGGTGAACTCGTCGGTGTGACAGATGCCCGTGGCCTTGATCTCGACCAGAACCTCGCCCGCCTTCGGGCCCTCAAGGTTCACTTCCATGATCTCAAGCGGTTTTCCGGCGGCAACGGCAACGGCGGCACGGGTGCGCATGGGGTGTTTCCTTCCATCTGTCGTTTCGGCGCAAGCTGTGCCAAAGATCGCACAAACGCAACGCAGGAAACGACGCCTCATGCTGCAAAACCCGCGCCTGCCCCGTCCGCTGTGGATGCTTCTCTGCTTGGTCGCTGCGGCCTGCGCGGCCCCGCCCGAGCCCGAACCGGTGCCGACGCCCGCGCCGGTCTTTGACCCCTCGGTCGATGTGACGCCGGGCTTCAACGACCGCGAGCCGGACACCTGCAAGGCGTCCGGGTTGCAGGGCTATGTCGGCCAGCCGGTCAGCGTCGTGCAGAGCCTTGCTTTGCCTGGACCGGTGCGGGTGATCGCGCCCGGAGAGATGTACGACCAGGAGGAGTATCATTCCAATCGGGTCGATGTCCGCACCGATGCGGCGGGGACCATCACCTCGATCAGTTGCGGCTAGGCACAATCGGCGGTTTTCCGCAGCGGTCCGGATGTCCTGACTGCATCCTTCCGGCCTTTCATGCGTTGGTCCGGCCAGAAGGGACGCGCGACCGGCCCGCGAGGCCGGTCAGGACAGCGAAGGATGTTGCCATGAAACAGAGAATCTTGCTTGCGACCGGCCTGGCGCTGGGGCTTTCGGCCTGTGTCGAAACCCCTCCGCCCATGCCGGAGCCCAATCCGAACGCCTGCGGCGCGGCCGAACTGCAATTCCTGGTCGGCCAGAACCGCTCGGTTCTGGCGATGATGACCCTGCCCGCCCCGGTGCGGGTGATCGAGCCGGGCATGGCGGTGACGATGGACTATGTCGAGTCGCGGCTGAACATCGATCTTGACGCCAAGGGCCGGATCAGCCGGGTCTATTGCGGCTGATCCTGGTGCAATGAAAAGGCCCCCGGCCTTGCGGGCCGGGGGCATCTTCTGCCAGCGTTCTCCTGACGCGGCCGGACCGGATCAGTTCATCACGCGATATTCGGTGTGGCAGTCCTTGCAGACCCCGCCCAGCGCGCCCATCGCGGTCTTGATCGTGTCGACCGAGGAGACATCCGCCGCATCCGCCGCGGCTTTCAGCGTCTGCGCATCCTTCAGGAAATCGTCCCAATTGGCCCAGATTTCGGGCTTGGCCTCGCTGTTGGGATCGGCCGCGCCCTGCGTCGCGAAAGAAGTCGGGATCTCGGCGACGGCGGCCACGAGCTTAGCCTTGGCCTCTTCGGCGGCGGCGGCGTCATAGGCGGTCTTGCCGCCCGCCATGTCGCCCAGAACCTTCATGCTGCCGCCAATGGCCTTCATCGTGGTTTGCCGCAGGATGGCGTTCGGGTCGGTCGCTTCGCCCTCGGCAAAGGCGACGCCGGCGGCAAGGACCGAACCAATGAGGACGGCTCGGGCAGCAAGGCTAGTGAACTTCATCGATTAGGCTCCCTGACTGGAAAATACGGTGGCGATCTGTGCGGAAAAGCTGGCACATTGCCCGGGGCAAGTCCTTTCACAGTCCTGTGTAGGCCCTGCTATATCGGCGGAAATCCGGTCGAATGCCGCCTTTCTCGCCGTCACTCGGCGGGCCAGCCGTCGATTTCGGCCAACGCCTCTTCCGCCGTCTCGACCATGCGGAACAGGGACAGGTCGCTGTCCGAGATCACCCCGGCGTCGGCCAGCATCGGCCAGTCCACCACACGGGTCCACCAGTCGCGCCCGAACAGCAGGAAGGGCACGCGCTTCATCCGCCCGGTCTGGATCAGGGTCAGAGCCTCGAACATCTCGTCCATCGTGCCGAAACCGCCGGGGAAGACGCAGACCGCCGCCGCGCGCATCAGGAAATGCATCTTGCGAATGGCGAAGTAGTGGAAGTTGAAGGAAAGCGCGGGCGTCACATAGGGGTTCGGCGCCTGTTCATGCGGCAAGACGATGTTGAGGCCGATCGACGCGCCGCCCGCTTCGGCCGCGCCGCGATTGCCCGCCTCCATCACGCCCGGTCCGCCGCCGGTGCAGATCACCCATTTCGTGCCATAGCTTTCCAGGCTGCGCTCGGTCATCGCGGCGGCGAAGCGGCGGGCCTCGTCATAGTAATGCGACAGCGCCGCCAGGGCCGGGGTGCGGGCGGTATCGCGATGCTCCGGCGCGGGAATCCGCGCGCCGCCGAACATGACCACGGTCGATTCGATGCCTTTTTCATCCATGAGCATCTGCGGCTTGAGCAATTCCAGTTGCAGCCGCACCGAGCGCAACTCCTCGCGCGTCATGAAATCGCGGTCGGCGAAGGCCAGGCGGTAGGCCGGAGACAGGGTCTGCGGCGTGTCGGGAATGCGCTTGGCGGCTTCGATGTCCTGCGTCGAATCGCGGAAGGGATGGCTGCGGGGTTCGTCTTTCATCTCGGCTCCGGTCCCGGAAAGGATAAGCACAGGCTTATCCGCTTAAGCGGTTGAAAACCAGTTGCGGTCAGAACAGGCGTCTCACGGCGGCGTGACTTGCGGGCCACCCGGCGCCGGGCGCAGGTCGTGCGCAGATGGTACGGAGGTTCAGGCGTGAGGCAGTTTCTGTTGGCGACGGCCCTGGTCGGAGGAGCGGTGACCCTGTTCTTTGGCGGCAGGGCGCTTCTGTTGCCCCCGGCGCCGCAGCCCCTGGGTGACCTGTCGGCCCTGACCGCGATCTTGACCGATGTTCAGGGCATCGCGGAAAAGGGCGATCTGCCAGGGGCCAGGGCGCGGATCAAGGATCTTGAGACCGCTTGGGACGAGGACGAGGCAGCGATGCGCCCGATGGACCCCGAAGCCTGGGGCCGGGTCGATGCGGCGACGGATGCGGCGCTGTCGGCGCTGCGCGCGGGCCAACCCGATGCCGCCACGGTTTCCGAGGCGCTGGCCAGCCTGCAAGGCGTGCTGGCCGATCCGGCGGCGGCGGGCGCGTCCCCGGGCGGCGTTCAGTTGGTGGGCGGCATTGCCGTGACCGATGGCGCGGGCCATCCGCTGCCCTGCGAGGCGATGATCCAGCAGGTCCGCGACGGCCGGGCCGCCAAGCCGGGGCCCGATGTGGCCGATCTTCTGTCCAAGGCGACCGAGCGCTGCAATGCCGATGACGACCGCAATGCCAATGCCTTCAGCGCGCAGGCGCTGGCCGCGCTGGCCGGGGGCTGAGATGGAAAGGACCGCCGCGATGACCCGAACCGAAGCCTCGCCCGCGCCGAACCGGGTGCCCGAGGTGACGCTGGATTTCTGGCTGATCAAGCTGATGGCGGTGACCATGGGCGAGACGGCGGCCGATTATCTAGCCGTCAATCTCGGCCTTGGCCTGACCGCGACCTCGATCCTGATGACCGGAGTTCTGGGGATTGCGCTTGTCCTGCAATTCGCCCAGCGCCGCTATGTGCCATGGGCCTATTGGCTGTCCGTGGTGCTGATCAGCGTGGTCGGCACGCTGGTGACCGACAATCTGGTCGACAATCTGGGTGTGCCGCTCTGGGTCACGGCTGTGGTCTTCACCCTTGCGCTGGCCGCGACCTTCCTTCTGTGGTTCCGGGCCGAAGGCACCCTGTCGATCCATGACGTCACCAGTTTCCGGCGCGAGGCCTGGTATTGGCTGGCGATCCTGTTCACCTTCGCCCTGGGCACGGCGGCGGGCGATCTGATGGCCGAACAGTTCGGCCTGGGCTATTTCGCCACCGGCATCCTGTTCGGCATGATCATCGCGGCGCTGGCGTTGGGGTATTTCGTCCTGGGCCTCGACCCGATCCTAAGCTTCTGGCTGGCCTATATCTTCACCCGGCCGCTGGGCGCCTCGATCGGCGATTTCCTGTCGCAGCCGGGCGAATATGGCGGGATGGGGCTTGGCACGGTGCTGACAAGCGCGCTGTTCCTGGCCGTGATCGCGCTGATCGTGCTGTACATGACGACGCAGCAGGCGCGGCGGGCAAGCTGAAAGATTGCGGCGCGGCGCCTGGCAGGCTAACAGGCTGGGCATGTCCGGGAAGGAGAACCCCATGTCGAACGCCGCGCTTGAAACCGCCATTGAAGCCGCCTGGGAAGGCCGCGACGCCATCACCGCCGCCACCAAGGGCGAGACGCGCGATGCGGTTGAGGCGACGCTTGCAGCTTTGGGCGCGGGCACGCTGCGCGTGGCCGAGAAACGCGGTGGCGACTGGCATGTGAACCAATGGGCGAAGAAGGCGGTGCTTCTGGGCTTTCGCCTCCAGGACATGGGCCTGCAATCGGGCGGCCCGCAGGGAGGAAGCTGGTGGGACAAGGTCGACAGCAAGTTCCTGGGCTGGGGCGAAGCCGAGTTCAAGGCGGCGGGTTTCCGCGCCGTGCCGAACTGCATCGTGCGCAAATCGGCCCATATCGCCAAGGGCGTGGTGCTGATGCCCAGCTTCGTCAATCTGGGCGCCTATGTCGATGAAGGCACCATGGTCGACACCTGGGCGACCGTCGGCTCCTGCGCGCAGATCGGCAAGAACGTGCACCTGTCGGGCGGCGTCGGCATTGGCGGCGTGCTGGAGCCGATGCAGGCCGGACCGACCATCATCGAGGACAATTGCTTTGTCGGTGCCCGGTCCGAAGTGGTCGAAGGCTGCATCGTGCGCGAAGGATCGGTCCTGGGCATGGGCGTGTTCATCGGAAAGTCGACCAAGATCGTCGACCGCGAGACCGGCGCCGTGATGTATGGCGAAGTGCCTGCGGGTTCGGTCGTCGTGGCGGGGTCGATGCCGTCGAAGGGCGGGATCAACCTTTACTGCGCGGTGATCGTGAAAAAGGTCGATGCGCAGACCCGGTCGAAGACCTCGATCAACGAGCTGCTGCGCGACTGAGCCACGGGGGGCCCTGCCCCCTGACGCAACCGCAGGTCGCATTACGGGGGCTGGCAGAACCAATTGCCGCCATCTGTTGCCCGCCAACGTTGTAGGCACGATTGACGCCCGATGTTAATGCGCACAGTCTGAACGATGGAGACTTGGCATCGGGCCCTCGCCCGGTGTCTTCCCCGAAGGGTCAGCGACCACCGTGGCGCTGGTCCGGCGGGAAACAGGCCGGATGGCGCGGGCAGGGTGTTGGGACAAGAGCGGATCAGGATTGAGGTCGGCCCGATTGTCGGCCCGGGCCTGAATAGCACCTCCCGAGGAAGGGCGGGGCTTCTGGCCGCGCTGGTCGGGGGCGTCCGGGCGGACGCAGCTGTCTACAGGCCGTTGAGCAGGGCGGTGCGTGCCGTCCGGCGCGCCCGCATCGCGGGGAAAGGCGCCGATCTGGCGGCCCTTCTGGCCTCGCCCAGCCTTCTGCATCATGCCCTGGCGGAAGAGAAGGGCGACCCGCTTTTCTGCCTGTCGCACCGCTATTATCTGGCCAAGGGCCTGACGCCGCGCGAACGCCTTCTGGCCGCGCGCCACCATTATCAGCAGGAAGACCGGCTGTATCGCGGCGCCTATACCGAACAGGTCTATCAGTCCGGCGGTCTGGTCTTGTGGAGCGCGGACAGCCCCCTGCATCATTACGACATCGTTTTGCAGCCGGGACGGGACGTCGCCTATGAGGGCGGCCTGAGCCTGGCGCTGCGGATGGATGGCGGCTGCCTTTGCGTTCTGTCATTTTCCGAGGTCCCCACGCGGATTTTCCGCAGCGACCCGGATCTGCCCGAAACCATCCACCTGGTCAGCCGCCGCCATCTGACCAAGGATCGCGACCATCAGGCCGATTACAACAAGGCCTTCCACCGCTCGGCCCCGGCGCATATGGTCTTTGCCGCGCTGGAAGGCCTGATCCTGGCGCAGGGGCGCAAACATGTGCTGGGCATCGCGCCCGAACGGCACCCGTCGGACCGCGAGGAGCTGAACCCCAGATTCCGCGAAAGCTATGCCGAGTTCTGGGCCTCACTTGGCGGGCGGTCGCTTGGCGCGGCCGGATATCTGGTCGAGCTGCCGATGCGGCTTAGCCCCCTGCACGATCTTGATGCCGCGAAACGCAAGCGCGCCCTGCAACGCCGGGCGCATCTTGACGCCGTGCGCCAGACCGCCCGCGCCAGGATTGCCGCGCTGCTTCTGCCGCAAAGGGCTTGACGGATCGGCTGCGCCGCCGCAGGGATCACGGCAGCATGCGGAGGCCCCGATGGACGAGAAGCCCGAACCCAAAGCCAAACGGCCCCAGCAGGTTTACACGCTGGTGGTCGAGGTCGGGCGCAAGACCGGCGACGGTCTGCCCGACAAGGCGACCGGGGCGGCGCTGATCTGCTATGCCAGCGGCGTCGACGAGGCCGAGGCCGTGCGCGAGACGGTGGCGATCCTGAAGGACGCCGATCTTGCGCCGCTTGAGGTGCAGGGGCTTGGCACGCTGGAGGAACGCCGCAAGTCCGGCGAAGAGATCGGGGCCGAGGAAGAGGGCCTGATGGACCGGGCGCTGGCGGAAAATTCGGTCGTCGTGGCGCAGATGACGCCCTTCTACGACTGAGGAACCCGGATCGTCCGCCCGCGTTGCCGCAGAGGTCTTGCGGCAGGGGCGCATCTTGGAAACTGTCATCCCTTTCGATTGGCTCCGGATCTTCTGGGGCGATGCGCCGCCGCTTTTTCTGGCCGAGATCACCTTTCGCGTTCTGGTGATCTGGCTTTGGACCGTGCTGCTGCTGCGCTGGATAGGCGGGCGCAGCATTTCGCAGCTTTCCCTTGTCGAGTTCCTGTTGGTCATCGCGCTTGGATCGGCGGTAGGGGATGCGCTGTTCTACCCGGACGTGCCGCTGATCCATGCGATGCTGGTGATCCTGCTGCTCGTCCTGCTGGACAAGGCGGTCGATCTGGCAATCCGGCGCTGGCAGGGGGCCAAGCGGGTGATCGACGGCACCCCGCTTGAGGTGATCCGCGACGGGCGCATCCTGTGTAACGGGATGACGGCGCGCGGGATGGGTGCGCCGGAATTGATGGAGATCCTGCGCCTGAAAGGGATCGAGAACCTTGCCGAACTGCGCGCGGCCTATCTGGAACCTTCAGGCATGGTGTCGATCTTCCGGGCGGAAACCCCCGGCCCCGGCCTGCGCATTTGCCCGCCGATCGAGGTCACAACGCCCGAACCGCCCCGTCCCGGTGGCCCCGCTTGCTGCCGCTGCTGCGGCCATGTCGCCGCCGACAGCACGGCATCCTGCGCGGAATGTGGCGGCAAGGTCTGGGCTCGGCCGGAGCTGCCCGCCGCTCAGGCGGCGTCCGAGGGACGCAACCGGCGCAACAGCGACATGAGGTGCGCGGCCTCGTAATCACGGATCGCGCGCAGGGGCATCAGGGGCGCTGTGGCGGCCGAGCCGTGATGGCCGGACAAAAGAACGCAACCGCCCGCGTCGATCAGGTGCAGCGCGCCGCCGAAATCCAGCGAGATTCCCTTGGTCACGGCGCGGCGATTGTCTTGCACGGCGCTGCGGCCATCGGCCAGCGCGCCCGCTGCGACCAGAACCTCTTCCTCACCGAAAAGATATTCGGCCTCGGCGCCGCCCAGCGCCACCATCTGATCGGCAGAGATCAGGATGTCGCGATCCCTGGCATGGTAGGGCGCCCGCAGCACGATGGCGGCATGGCTGCCCCGGCTGGGCATGGCCAGGTCGCGCACCTCGTGCAGCCGCATCGGACCGGCATCCTGGGTCATCACCCAATCCCCGGCGCGCAGGGCCGAGGCCGGAACCAGCCCCGCCGGCGTCGGCACCGGCGTAGCCCGCCCGATCCAGGGCGCGCGGGCGGGGGGGGCGTCGCCGTCAAGCAGCCCGAACCACAGGACCGCGCCATCGCGCCGCGCCACGCCGCGCCCCGCCGCCATCAGCGCGACCGCCGCAAGCGGCGGCGCTGCCGGGGCAAGACCCATGGTGGCCGCGATCTCGGTGCCATCGCCGCCATCCAGCCGCAGATGCCAGGTGTCGGCAGGAAGATCCCAGCGAAAGGTCAGGCGGGCCACCCGCACGCCATCGGCCGACAGGCTGCCGGGCAGCAGATAGCGGCGGAGTTGCGCCCCCTCGCGCCACAGAAGCGCCAGGCCGGTCTGCCGATGATGAAAGACCGACAGCGCCCGGTCGGCGCCGGACGGATCGCGCCAGTCGAGAAGGACACCCTGTGGCAGCGGCCAGGCAAGTTCGGCCACCAGGGCGGCACGCGGCAGCGGGGACGCCTCGCGCAGCGGCGGCTGGTCGCAGTCTGACAGGATCAGCCAGCCCGCGGTCATGCCGCCACCGACGCGGCACCGATCAGCGCGCGGGCCTCATAGCTTTTAAGGCTGTGGCGGGCAGGCGGGCCATAGCCCGCGCCCGTCTCGGGGCAAAGCTCGGGGAAAAGCCCGGTCAGTTCGTCCAGGGTCTCTTGCGGGAAATCGCCCAGAACCTGCGGGCCGGGCCGAAAGCTTTCGCTAGCCAGCCCCTCGGCCACCAGAATCTGATGCCGGTCGAACAGCAGGTGGACATAATCCACCTCCCCCCCCGGCACACGCCGAACCGAGTGATCATTCACGAGGTCCTGCGCCGCGACCAGCACTTCGGACGAGCCGAACATCAGTTCGGCCAGGCTGTCACGCATCAGGATGCGATGCTGGGGCGAGACCAGAATCTCTCGGTGATCACCGAAGGCGCCGGCCTTGATGCAAACCGGGGCCAGCGGCCCGGCGGCGGGCACGGTGCGGCTGCCGATCCAGCGCAGCGGCTGCGGTCCGTCGTCCAGCGTGTCTACCAGATCGCCGGGGCGCAGCGCCTCGACCGGCACTTCGCCCTGCGGTGTGCGGATCAGGGTTCCAGCCACGAAACAGGGCACCGAGTTGATGGTGACCAGGCCGGTATCGGTATGTCCAAGCCCATCCGAGACCGTATAGGTGAAATGCAGGTTCTCGGCCTGGCCATCGCCGAAGATGGTGATCGTGCCATCGGCATTCAGGCGCAGCGCCTGCCCCGAAGGCAGGGTGATCGTCTGACCCGCCGTCACCGGGATGCCGTTCAACTCGGTAATGACCAGCGTCGCTCCCGGGAGATGCACGTCATTGGCCAGAACATCCACCGTCTTGGAACCAGTGGGGACAAGCGTCTGGCTGTCATCCAGCGCGACCAGCACGGTCTGCACGCTGTCGGCGGCGATCAGCACGTTGGAATCGTATTGCGCATCGCCTGCATCGGCGATGCCGATCCGGATCGTGTTCGCGACGCCCGGCTTGACCGGGATGGTCAGCTTCAGCGTCAGGGTGAAGCCGTCCATCTCGGTGTTGTAGCGGTCATTGGTGTTCGAGATGAACAGGTTCGGCTCTTTCACCGGGTTGATGTTGTTGATCGCGGTGGTGCCGTCGCCGATGGTGATCGGAACATATTGCCCGTTCACCCAGACGCCCAGAAAGTCATTGAAATCCGAACTGACATATTCGGGATATTCTTCCGAGGCGAAGGTGAAGTTCATCGTCATCACGTTGCCGTCGGGGACGAAGTTCACATCCAGCCAGACCGCGTCATAAGTGCGCGTGCCGGCCACCGCGTTGAACTGGGCGTTGTTGTTCGCGCCCGATGTGTCGGTCGAGGTGTTGGTGTAGCGGTTGGGATCGCCTGAGGATTGGGTGAAATCGCGGACATTGCCCGTCGACAGGATCACGCCGCTGTTGGCGGGCGTGGCCTCGGGGGAAAGCTGGCCGTTCGAATAGATGGCCGAAGAATTGGCCGGGCCGGAATAGCTTGCGCCGGTGACGGTGACGCCGCTGCCGAAGATCGTATTGGCCATCTGCAACGCCGAGGCGCTGGTATTGTAGGTTATTTCAGCGCCTGTCGCCATCGTCCCGCCCTGTCCTGCCCGTGCATTGCCGGTCCCGGGACGTGGGTTCAAACGCCGATCGCGCGCCCGGTCTGCCGGGTCGTCGCGGTCTTTCCTGCTCGGGTCGGGCGCATTGGCCCGGCGTCTGCCCTGCCTCGGGGGCTTGTTGTTGAGGTGAATCTAGGACGGATGACGCGGTCTGTCACCTGCGCGGGCTGCCGGTGCGGGGCGGCGGTTGCGCCATGGCCACAGTTTGCGGTCGCCCGGCGGGCGGGTTAGGAATGGCTCAAAGCCCCGGAGATGCCTGATGACCGCACCCCTCGATCCCGTTGCCCTGACCGCCGCGCTGATCCGCTGCCCCTCGGTCACGCCTGAAGAAGGCGGCGCCTTGCAGCTACTCGAGCGGGAATTGTCGGCGGCGGGCTTTGCCTGCACCCGCGTTGATCGGGGCGGCATCGCCAATCTTTACGCCCGCTGGGGCGCGCGCGGTGCCAATCGCAGCTTCGGCTTCAACGGCCATACCGATGTGGTGCCGGTGGGCGATGCCGCCGCCTGGACGCAGGATCCGTTCGGGGCGACGGTGGTCGACGGCTGGATGTACGGGCGCGGCGCCACCGACATGAAATCGGGCGTGGCGGCCTTTGTCGCGGCGGCGGTGGATTTCGTGCGCGAGACGCCGCCCGATGGCGCGGTGGTACTGGCGATCACCGGCGATGAGGAAGATGTGGCCGAGGACGGCACGGTCGCGCTCTTGGACTGGATGACCCAGAATGGCGAGCGGATGACGCATTGCCTGGTGGGCGAGCCCACCTGCCCCGAACGCATGGGCGAGATGATGAAGATCGGCCGTCGCGGCAGCCTGACCGCGCGTTTTGCTGCGACCGGCGTTCAGGGCCATTCGGCCTATCCGCACCGGGCGAAGAACCCGATGTCGGCGCTGGTCAAGCTGATGGCGCGGCTCGAGGACAAGCCGCTGGACGAAGGCACCGGCCATTTCGACGCCTCGACGCTGGCGATCACCACGATCGACTGCGGCAATCCGGCGACCAATGTGATCCCGGCCAAGGGCAAGGCCACGGTGAACATCCGCTTCAACGATGCCCATTCCGGCGCTTCGCTGACCGACTGGCTGCAAGGCCATGTCAACGCCGTTCAGCAGGAAACCGGGGTGCGGATCGCGATGAAGGTGTCGATTTCCGGCGAGAGCTTCCTGACCCCGCCGGGCGATTTCTCGGCCATGGTGCGGGCGGCGGTTCAGGCGGAAACCGGCGTCGCGCCGGATTATTCCACCAGCGGTGGCACCTCGGATGCCCGCTTCGTCAAGGACCATTGCCCGGTGGTGGAATTCGGCCTTGTCGGCAAGACCATGCATCAGGTCGATGAACGGGTCGAAGTGGCGCAGATCCACCAGTTGAAGGCGATCTACAGCCGCATCCTGCGGGAGTATTTCGCGTGATCGCCATCGCCCCCACAAGCGACATCGCCACCTGCCGCCTGTTGCGCCGCAAGGTCTTCATCGAGGAACAGGGCGTCTCCGAGGCGGATGAGGTCGATGATCAGGACGGGGCGGCGATCCATCTTCTGGCGACCGATGGTGCGACGCCCGTCGGCTCGGCCCGGCTGCTGCGTCTGGGCGAGACGGGCAAGATCGGCCGGGTCTGCGTGCTGGCCTCGCATCGCGGCCAGGGCATCGGCGCCGCGCTGATCCGCGCCGCCGTGACCGAGTTCCGCAATCTGGCCGGGGTGACGAAGGTCAAGCTTGGTGCCCAGACCCATGCCATCGGCTTTTACGAAGAGCTGGGCTTCACCGCCTATGGTCCTGGCTATGACGACGCGGGCATCGCGCATCGCGACATGGCGCTGGACCTCTAGACCTTCATCTTGGCAAAAAGATACTCCGGGGCCCGGGGCGGAGCCCCGGGTCATCCGCCAAGAATCCGCCATTTCCGATCCGGGCGCGCCATGCTAGGGCTGGCCCATGGTGCCGCTTCCCTCAAAAGACCAGATCCGCCAGTGGCTGACCGACAATCCCGGCCTCAGCTCGAAACGTGACATCGCCAAGGCCTTCGGCCTCAAGGGCGACCAGCGCGCCGATCTGCGGCGGCTGTTGCGCGAGCTGGAGGAGGAAGGCACCGTCACCAAAGCCGCGCGCCGCTTCCGGCCCAAGGGCGAGCTGCCGCCCGTGGCGCTTTTGCGCGTGCTGAGGCCCGACGATGCGGGCGACCTGTTTGCCGAACCGATGGAAGAGGGCGTCGACAAGGATGCCGGGCGCATCCTGATCATTCCGAAAAAGGGCGACCCGGCCCTGGCCGAGGGCGACCGCATCCTGGGCCGCCTGTCGAAGGTCGATCTCGACGATTACGCCTGGGAGGCGCGGCTGATCCGCAAGATCGGCTCGAACCCGCTCAAGGTCTTGGGCATCTTCCGCAAGGGTTCGGAAGGCGGGCGGATCGTGCCGATCGACAAGGGTGTCGACAAGGATTGGCGCGTCCGGGCCGAGGATGACATGGGCGCGCGCGAGGGCGAGCTGGTCGAGGCGGAATCGGTCGGCAAGCCGCGTCTTGGCCTGCCGCAGGCCCGCATCACCGCGCGGCTGGGCGACCCGGCGGGGCCAAGGGCCGTATCGCTGATCGCCATCCACCAGCACGGCATTCCCGACCGTTTCCCCGATGCAGCCATGGCCGAGGCCGAAACGCCCCGTCCAGTCACGCTGGACAACCGCACCGACCTGCGCGACCTGCCGCTTGTCACCATCGACCCTGCCGATGCCCGTGACCGCGACGATGCGGTGCTGGCCCAGCCCGACACCGAACCGGGCAATCCCGGCGGCTTCGTCCTATGGGTCGCCATCGCCGATGTGGCCCACTACGTCCGCCCCGGCGGGGCGCTGGACCGCGAGGCGCGGCGGCGCGGCAATTCCACCTATTTCCCCGACCGGGTGGTGCCGATGCTGCCCGATGTGCTGTCGGGCGATCTGTGCAGCCTGCATGAACATGTCGACCGGCCCTGCATGGCGGTGCGGATGCGGATCGACGCGCAGGGCGCGAAACTATCGCACCGCTTTCACCGTGGGCTGATGCGGTCGCGGGCGAGCCTGGAATATGCCCAGGTCCAGTCGGCGCAGGATGGCACCCCGGATGACAAGACGGCACCCCTGCTCGATCAGGTGATCAAGCCGCTTTATGCGGCCTATGCCGCGCTGCTGCGCGCCCGCGCCCTGCGACAGCCGCTGGAACTGGACCTGCCCGAACGCCAGATCGTGCTGTCGGACGACGGCAAGGTCACTTCGGTCGCCTTCAAGGAACGGCTCGACGCGCACAAGCTGATCGAGGAATTCATGGTGCTGGCCAATGTGGCTGCCGCCGAAGAGCTTCAGCGTCTCAAGCAACCCCTGCTTTACCGCGTGCATGAAGAGCCCAGCGCCGAGAAGCTGGATGCGCTGCGCGAGGTGGCCGAGGCATCGGGTTTCACGCTGGCCAAGGGGCAGGTCCTGAAGACCGCGCATCTGAACCGGCTGCTGGCCCAGGCCGAAGGGTCGGATCAGGACGAGCTGATCAATATCTCGACCCTGCGGTCGATGACCCAGGCCTATTACGGCCCCGACAATCTGGGCCATTTCGGCCTTGCCTTGCGCAATTATGCGCATTTCACGAGCCCGATCCGGCGCTATTCCGACCTGATCGTCCACCGCGCCCTGATCCGGGGCCACGGCTGGGGCGAGGACGGACTGTCCGCCTTTGACCTTGAGAACATGGCCGAGACGGGCAAGCTGATCTCGGACGCCGAACGCCGCAGCATGGCGGCGGAACGCGATACCGTCGACCGCTATCTGGCGGCCTATCTGTCGGACCGGGTGGGGGCGACCTTCACCGGGAGGGTGTCGGGCGTGCAACGGTTCGGCCTGTTCGTCAAGCTGGACGAGACCGGGGCGGACGGGCTGATCCCGATCCGAGATGTCGGGCGGGAGTTCTTTCATTTCGATGCAGACAGCCAGACAATCATGGGGGCCGATACCGGCCTGACCATCGGCATCGGGGCCAAGGTGACGGTGCGGCTGGCCGAGGCGGTGCCGGTGACCGGCGGGCTGCGGCTGGAGCTTCTGGAAATCGACGCGCGGCCCCTGCCCGCCGGGCGCCATGCCCGGGGCAAGGGACGGCCGGTGTCACGCGGCGCGCCGAAAAGGCGCGTCGTGCGGAGGCGCAGATGAGGGCTTTGGCGCTGGCGGCGGCCCTGGCCCTGTCGGGGCCGGTCGCGGCGCAGACGCTGGATGACCCGGAGGGGACGATCTTGGGAACGGGACGCAAAGACGGGTCCGAGGCGGGCCTTCGCGATTGGGTGACGGGCTTCCGCGCCAGGGCGCTGGAGGCGGGCGTTCCGGCGGCGACCTATGACTCTGCGATGCGCGGGGCGCATTACCTGCCCGATGTCGTGGCGCGCGACCGGCGGCAAAGCGAATTCACCAAGACGATCTGGGATTACCTGGATGTGGCCGTGTCGGAAGATCGCGTTGCCCTGGGCCGGAAGGCGCTTCAGCGCAACGCCGATCTCTTGGCGCGGATCGAGGCGCGCTATGGCGTCGAGAAAGAGGTCGTGGTCGCGATCTGGGGGCTGGAAAGCGCCTATGGCACCTATCGCGGCGATGTGCCCACCATCTCGGCGCTGGCGACGCTGGCCTATGACGGGCGGCGCGCGGTGTTTTTCGAAGGGCAGTTGGTGCAGGCGCTGACGATTCTTGACGAAGCCCATGTCGCGCCAGAGACCATGGTCGGAAGTTGGGCAGGGGCCATGGGCCATACCCAGTTCATGCCGTCAAGCTGGGCCGAATTCGCCCAGGATTTCGATGGCGACGGGCGGCGCGACATCTGGGGCGACGATCCGGGCGACGCCTTGGCCTCGACCGCGCATTACCTGGCGAAATGGGGCTGGCAGCAGGGCCTGCCCTGGGGGCTTGAGGTCAAGTTGCCCGCGGGCTTCGACTATGACCAGACCACCGAGCGGGTGAAAAAGCCGGTGGCCGACTGGCGCGCTCTGGGTGTCACGCCGATGGTGGGCGGCGATCTGCCCGAGGGGCCGGAGGCAAGCATCCTTCTGCCCGCGGGCCATACCGGCCCGGCCTTCCTGATCTTCCCGAATTTCCAGGCGATCGAGCATTACAACCTTGCCGATGCCTATGTCATCGCCGTAGGCCATCTGGCCGACCGGCTAAGGGGCGGACCCGCGATAGCGGCGGCCTGGCCGCGCCAATGGCGCGCCTTGACGCAGGAAGAACGCAGCGAGCTTCAGGCGCTGCTGACGGCGGCAGGCTTCGATTCCGGCGGGGTCGATGGCCGGATCGGGCCCAAGACCATCGCTGCGGTCAAGGCCTGGCAAAAGGCGCAGGGCCTGGTGCCGGACGGCTATCCCAGCCCCGACCTGCTGGAGCGGCTGCGGTAAGGGCACCGGCACGCCAATCGCCCTGCGCGATCAGCCCGCGCCGGGGCCGGCTGCCTGCTCCGGCGTGCTGATCACGACATGGGTTCGGCAGCTTTTCAGCGATGCGGCAAGCGCGCCGCGCGGCGGCTGATCGCTGATCAGCGTCATGTCCGCGCTCCAGCCCTCAAGCAAGACCAGCGCGCGTTTGTCGAACTTGCTCTGATCGGCCAGGATCACCGAATGATCGGCGTGCTGCATGATGGCGCTGTAGATTTCACCCGCATTCAGCAAGGCTTCGCTGATGCCCGCCTCGTTTACGCCGGACGCCCCAAGAATGGCGCGGGGCACGGCATATCGCGCGATGGCGCGCAGGGTCTCGGGGCCGTAGACGATATGCTCTTGCGGTTCGAACAGGCCTGGCAGCGCCATGACCTCGATCGCCGGGTTCTGCGACAGTTCGGCGGCGACGGGATAAGAGGGCGTGATGACCGTCATCCGATGTGCGACCTCGCGCAGGGCGCGGGCAAAATGCAGCATCGTGGCGCCGCCGCCCAGGATCAGCGCCTCTTCGCGGGCATAAAGCAGGGCGGCGTGACGCGCGATGGCGCGACGCTCGGCCACATGCAGGCCCATGCGTTCATTCAGAACCGGCTCGAAACGGTTGCTGGCGCTGACAGCCCCGCCATATGTGCGACTGATTCGCCCAACCTGTTGCAACTCGGTCAAATCGCGGCGGATGGTCTCGGTCGAGACCGAAAGCTCATCGGCAAGCTGGTTGACCCGCAGGGCAGGATTTGCCCCCAACGAGGCCAGGATGCGCTCGTGCCTTTGCTCTTTGCGCGATGGCGACATCTCCGCAGACCCTCTTTGAACCCATCGCGATCAATAACTTGCACAAGGTCGCAAAATCCCTGGGCGATGGCAATGCCATTTATGACCGTCATCCAACATTTTTATGTTGCAATCACTACATCCAGATGCAAACCTTCCGTCAAACGGAGGTGTGCTCGTGTTCAACTACGGATACTTCAGCTTCGACTCGAAAGCCGAGTTGCTCGAGAAGGCGATCGCGCATTGGAACCCGGGGAAAACCCGGTTCTGGCAGGATGCCGGCATCGACCTGGTGATCGACCGTCGCGAGGGCTACTTTCTATACGACATGTCCGGCAAGCGACTGATAGATCTGCATCTTAATGGCGGAACCTACAATTTCGGCCATCGCAACCCCGAGCTGGTGGCAACGCTGAAATCGGCGCTGGATTTCTTTGACATGGGCAATCACTGGTTCCCGTCGGTCGCGCGCGCCGCCTTTTCCGAAAAGCTGGTCGGCACGGCGGCCGGGATGAAATACGCGATCTTCGGCGCGGGTGGGGCGGAGGCTGTGGAAATCGCGCTGAAGACTGCCCGATATGCCACAAAGCGCCGCAAGATCGTGTCGATCATCAAGGGTTATCACGGCCATTCCGGCCTGGCGGTGGCGACGGGCGACGAGCGCTTTTCCAAGATCTTTCTTGCCGACCGGCCGGACGAGTTCATCCAGGTGCCCTTCAACGACATCGACGCGCTGGACCGCGCCCTGCGCGGCCGGGACGTAGCGGCCTTCATCATCGAGACGATTCCCGCCACATACGGCTTTCCGATGCCTGCCGACGGCTACCTTCAGGCCTGCCAGGATCTGTGCCGCCGCTACGGCACGCTGTACATCGCCGACGAGGTACAGACCGGGCTGATGCGGACAGGGATGATGTGGGGATGGCAATCCTATGGATTGCAGCCCGACATGTTCGTGACGGGCAAGGGCCTGGGCGGCGGGATCTATCCGATCTCCGCCTGCGTGGTGACCGAGAAATGCGGCGGCTGGCTGCATGAGGACGGCGCGGCGCATATCTCGACTTCCGGCGGGTCCGAACTTGGCTGCGTGGTTGGCCATCAGGTGATCGACATGCTGCAACGCCCCGAAGTCGTGGCGAATGTGCAGTTCGTCGCCGATTTCTTCCACCGCAGCCTGGCGCAGATGATGGCCGCCCATAGCGATATCTTTGTCGGTGTCCGCCAGCGTGGCGTGATCCTGGGGCTGGAATTCGACCACCCGGAAGGCGCGGTCGCCGTGTCGCGCGCGCTTTATGAAAACGGCGTCTGGGCGATCTTTTCGTCGCTCGACAAGAGGGTGTTGCAGTTCAAGCCCGGCGTGCTGCTGGACGTGGCCACCTGCCAGGAAATCATCGACCGGATGGAGGCGGCCATGCCGCGCGCGCGCGCCCTGCTGCGCAATCCGCGCCGGGCCGCTTGAGCGATTGGGGGAATGCTGATGCCGCTTGACCACGAAACCCCGCGACTGGTGGTTCCCAACCGGGATGAAGCCGTCGCCCGCATGAAGATCGACCGGGCCGGCTGGGCGGTGCGCAGCTTTGCGCGCTATGACCGGCCGACGGTGATGAAGATCGTCCGCGCCGTGGCCGAAGCCGCGCATCAGGCGGCGCAGACCTATGCCGAATGGGCCGTGCGCGAGACCGGCATGGGCGTGGTCGAGCACAAGCGGCTGAAGAACGAGCTTTCGGCCCATCCGCTGGTGGATTTCTACGAGGATGTCGATCTGGTCAATCCGCGGGTCGATGCCGCGCGCAAAATGGTGGAATTGCCCAAGCCTGCGGGGGTGATCCTTGCGCTGACCCCGGCGACCAACCCGGTCTCGACGCTGTATTACAAGGCGATCCTCGCCCTGCTTGGCCGCAACGCGGTGATCTTCAGCCCCCATCCCCTGGCACGGGCCTGCTGCTGCGATGCCGCTGCCCGGCTTGAAGCTGCGGCCGTTGCAGCCGGCGCCCCCGCCGGGCTGATCCAGTGCATCGAAGCGCCTTCGGTGCCGCTGGTGCAGGCGCTGATGGCCTCGCCCAAGGTCCAGGTGATCCTGGCGACGGGCGGCGGGCCAATGGTGCGGGCCGCCTATTCCTCGGGCAACCCCGCGATCGGCGTCGGCCCGGGCAATGCGCCAGTCTATGTCGATCCAGATGCCGACCAGACCGAGGCCGCCCGGCACATCGTTGACAGCAAGGCCTTTGACAACTCGGTTCTCTGCACCAACGAAAGCGTGCTGATCTCGCTTGAAGAGAATGCCAGCCGGCTGGAGCGCGCCTTGCGCGCGGCGGGGGCGCATATCTGTTCGGATGGCGAAGCGACGAAGCTGCGCGCCTGGCTGTTCCCCGACGGGCATCTGAACACCGCCGCCGTTGGAAAGAGTGCCGTCTGGATCGCAGCCCAGGCCGGATTCCGCGTCGTGCCCTCGATCAAGGTTCTGGTCGCCAGTGTCGACCAGGTCGGGCTGGATGAGCCGCTGACCCGCGAAAAGCTGTGCCCGGTTCTGGCCTGGGCAAAGGCGGGCAGCTTTGAACGCGCCACCGGCATGGCCCAGATGATCCTGCGGATGACCGGGGCAGGCCATTCGGCGGCCTTCCACGGCAAGGACCCGCAAAAGGCGGTGGATTTCGCATCGGCCCTGCCGGTCTATCGCGTCGTCGTCAATGCGCCCTGTTCGCAGGGGGCGGCGGGTTTCGCCACGCATCTGGCGCCGTCCTTCATGATCGGCACCGGCTATTTCGGGCGCTCGTCCGTGGGCGAGAATATCGGGCCGCAGCATCTGGTGCACTGGACGCGGCTGGCCTGGAATTCGGATGCAGCCGTGCCGATGGGCGATCTTGGCGCAGTGCGGGCGCCCTTCGAAGGGGCGGCCCCGACGCCGCGCCCCGCCACGACGCCCGCGCCCGCCCCCGAGACGGGTGGAATGGACCGGGACGCGCTGCGCCAGCTTATCCTTCAGGAACTTCGTGAACTGACCCGAGGCCAGCCGTGACCGATCTTCGCGCCTTCATCTTCATCGACCAGTTGCAGCCCCAGACGCTGGCCTATACCGCCACCTGGATGCGGGGCACGCTGCCCCGGGCCCGCATGGCCGCGCAGATCATCGAGATCGCGCCGGGGCTGGACATCGAGGCCCTGACCGACACCGTCCTGAAAAGCGCCGAGGTGCGGGCGGGCTTTCTGGTGGTCGAGCGCCAGTTCGGCACACTTCAGTTCCACGCCTATTCCACCGCCGAGGTGCAGGCCGGGGCCGAGGCCGCGCTGCACAGCATGGGCAAGAAGCCGGGCGATGCCGAGAAGCCCAAGATCACCGCGTCCAAGCTGGTGACGCGGGTCGACGACCAGCACGCTTTCCTGATGAACCGCAACAAGACCGGCTCGATGGTTCTGGGGGGAGAAAGCGTCTATCTGCTGGAATGCCAGCCGGCGGCCTATGCCATCCTTGCCTGCAACGAGGCGGAAAAGGCCGCCGATATCAAGGTCATCGACATGCGGATGATCGGCGCCAACGGACGGCTGTATCTGGCCGGTACCGAGGCCGATGTGCGCAATGCGCGCGATGCGGCGGAACGCGCCCTGCGCGAAGCGGGGGCCAGCGGATGAACGATCTGCGCGCCTTGATCCGTGAACTTCTGTCCGACGAGATCGCCGCCCTGCGGGCCGAGATGCTTGGCGACGCGCAGGTGGAACGGGTCCGAGTGGATACGGGCGGGGCCCTGACCCAGTTCGCCCTGTCGGTGCTGAACCGGGCACAGGACCCGGGCTTTGTCGCCAGTCTGCGCGACGGCCGCCTGCGCTTCGCGCCCGAAGATGCCCCAGCCGCGCCTAGCCCGCGCGCCGCGCCTCTGGCGGTCCAGTCCCAGCCCATGGCCGCGCAGCCCGCCACGCTGGTCACGGCTGCGCCCGCCAATGTGCCGGAAATGCGCAAGGCGCTGATCACCGAACGCGACATTGCAACCATTGCCGAATGTGAAACCCGGCTGCGGGTCACGCGGACAGCGCGACTGACGCCGCTTGCCTCGGACGAGGCGCGCCGCCGCCGCATCAGGATTGAAAGGACACTCACATGATTAGGGCACGCGTCAGCGGCCGGCTCTGGTCCACCCGCCATATCGGCACATTGCCGACGGGCGCCCTGCTGGAAGTGCAGACCGAGTCGGGCGGCAAACTGATTGCCTTCGATCCCCTGGGCTGCGCCGAGGGCGAGGCGGTGCTGATCACCCAGGGATCGGTCGCCGCAGGCTGGTTCACCGACCGTTCGGCGCCCATCGACGCGCTGATCATCGGCTCCATCGACGAAGAACCCGCCGGGAAACCGGCAAGCAAACGCAAGGAAGGGAGTTCCTGAAATGGCTAATCTTGCAATCGGAATGATCGAAACCAAAGGCTATGTGCCGGCCCTGTCGGCGGCGGATGCCATGGTCAAGGCCGCCAATGTCGAGATCATCGCCCGCAACGAAGTGGGCGGCGGTCTGGTCTCTGTCGTCGTGCGCGGCGATGTGGGCGCGGTCAAGGCCGCGACCGAAGCCGGGGCCGAAGCCGCCGCGCAGATCGGGGAAGTGACGGCTGTGCATGTCATTCCGCGCCCCCATGCCGATCTGGGCAAGCATTTCGACGCGGTGAAGGGCTGACGCCCGCTGCAAATCCGGCAAGCAAGGACTGAGGCATGACCGAACTTCGCGTATATCTTCCCATCGAGGATCTTCAGCCCCAGTTTGCGGCTTATCTTTCCTCGCCCACGCGGGCGAGGGGGTACCCGCCCTTCGCCGGGCAGCATTCGCTGTTCATCGAAGTGGCCCCTGCCCTTGCCATCCACCGGATCACCGACCTTGCGCTGAAATCGGCACCCGAGATGGAGCCGGGCATTCTTTATACCGAACGGCAGTTCGGCCTACTGGAGCTGCACGCCGACAGGAAGCAGGAACTGGACGCCGCCGGGGCGGCCATCCTGGACGGGATCAAGGCCCAGCCCGGCGACCAGATGAAACCGCAGATCCTGTATCACGACATCATCGAGGATCTGTCGGACCAGCACGCCATCATCCTCAACCGGGGGCGCGACGCCTCGATCCTGGTTCCGGGCGTGGCGTTGCTGATCTACGAAATGGCGCCTGCCCTGTTCGCCTGCCTTGCGGCAAACGAGGCCGAGAAGGCCGCCCCGAACGCCACCATCAACGATGTGCAGATGATGGGGGCGACGGGCAGGGTTTTCATCTCGGGAAGCCATGAGGACATGAAGGCCGCCCGCGACGCGATCACCGCCAAGCTGGAGGCCATCACCGGCCGCTGACCGCGGATCACTGCGCCGAAAGAATCGGAAATCCGACGCGGCGACAAAAAGACTCAACAGGGAAACTGACCATGACGAAAATTGATCTGACGGGGAAACATGCCGTCGTGACGGGCGGCAGCTCTGGCATCGGCGCGGCCTGTGTCCGCACCCTGGCCGCCGCTGGTGCAAGCGTGACGGTCCTGTCGCGCAAGCCCGCGCATTCCGACGAAGACCGCACCATGTACGATGATCCCAAAGTCGATTTCATGGAACTGGACGTCGCCGACAGCGCCGCCGTGACCCGCGTCTACGCCGATGTCGCGGCGCAGAAGGGCATTGACATCTCGATCCAGTCGGCGGGCCTGCTTCTGGCCGGGGCGCTGCTGGACACCGACGATGAAACCTGGCGTCGGACGATGGCCGTCAACCTGGACGGGCTGTTCTACACCACGCGCGAATCCGTGCGGCACATGATGGCGCAGGGCCGTGGCGGCAAGGTGGTTTCGATCGGCTCGATCTCGGGCTATCGCGGCAATCAGGGCTTTGCCGCCTATTGCACATCAAAGGCCGGCGGGCTGAACTTTACCCGCCAGGTCGCGATGGATTACGCCAGGCACGGCATCAACGTAAACGCCGTCGCGCCCGGGTTCATCACCACGCCGATGACCGACATCTACAATCAGGACATCAAATCCATGCTGGCGGGCCAGACGCCCGATGGCAAATGGGGCACCGCGCAGCAGATCGCGGATGCGGTGCTGTTCCTGAGCTCCGACCTTGCCGACCACATCCACGGGCAAAGCCTGCTGGTCGACGGTGGTTGGACGCTGGGGGTCTTTGCCCAGTTCTAGGCGGGCGCGCCGCGCATTTGCCCTGACATCGCAAAACCGGACGGCACGATCCGGGAGAAGACCCCTTTTGCCACGCAGAAGGGGCTGGCCGAACATTGCAAACCAACAGGTGACAAAATGAAAAGAAGACAGCTTCTGACAGGTCTGGGCGGCGCCGGTTTCACGGCCCTTGCCGCGATGAATGCCGGGCGCGCCGTGGCGCAGGAGGGCGATCCGATCGTGATCGGTGCGGCCTTGCCGATGTCCGGTCCGGCCGCGGGCGACGGGCTTGAATTCAAGAACGGCCTGGACCTGGCTGCCGAAGAGATCAACGCTGCGGGCGGGATTCTTGGCCGCCCCATCCAGATCCAGATCGAGGATACGCGCGAGATGGGGGCCGACCTCGTCGGTCAGGCGATGCAGCGCCTGATCGACCGCTTCAACACGCCCGCCATCGTCAACGGCTACAGTCTGGGCGCGAACATGGTCGAGGCCGACATCGCCGCCGACAACGATGTGATCGTGCTGCACAACAACACCCAGATCGCCCACCCGGAAAAGGTGAAGACCGATCCCGAGCGCTACTATGCCTGTTTCCAGATCGACCCTTCGGAATATTGGTACGGACCGGGCTGCCTGACCTTCCTGAACGCGCTGGCGGAGTCGGGCCAGTGGACGCCATCGAACAAGAAGATCGCCATCATCGCCTCGGCGGTGGAATATCCGATCGTGATCGGCAACGCGATCCGCGACAAGGCGGCGGAATTCGGCTGGGAAATCTCGCTTTACGAAACCGTGCCCTTCCCCACGACGCAATGGGGACCGGTGCTGGCCAAGCTGCGCGAAGACCCGCCCGGCGCGATCCTTGTCACGCATTTCCTGGCGCAGGATCTGGCGCAGTTCATGACCCAGTTCCTGACCCAGCCGACCCCGAGCCTGGTCTATATGCAATACGGCCCCTCGCTGCCGGTGTTCCGCGAGATCGGCGGTGAATCGATCAACGGCGTGATCTATTCGACCGTGACGGGCGGCCTGCCCGACGATTTCGCCGCGAATTTCCGCGCCGCCTACAAGGCGAAATACGGCGAAACTGCTGCCTGGCTGACCGGGTCACAAACCTATGACGGCTTGTGGATGTATGCGCTGGCGGCCTCGATGGCTGGCGGCACGGGCGAACCGTTCAACAAGGAACAGGCGCAAAAGGTTGCCGGCGCGCTGCGCAGGCTGGTCTATCGCGGCGTTTCGGGCGCGTTCCGCTTCGACCCCGAGGGACTGGTCGTCTACAGCTACCCGACCCAGACCAAAGACCCCTCGCTGGGCCTGCCCCACCAGTTCCTTCAGCATCAGGACTATCGGACCGAGCCCCGGCTGATCGCGCCGTCGCTCTACGCGACGCATGACTTCGTGCTGCCGCCGTGGCTGGCGTGAGCGCTGCCTGAAACCGGGCGCGGGCAGAGGTTTTGCCCGCGTCAACCTAACTGGGGATGAACGATGTCCAGCGAAAAACCACTTCTGAACTGCGTGGGCGTGACCCGTCGCTTTGGCTCGCTTGTCGCGGTGAACGACATGTCCCTTGCCGTCCGCCGTGGCGAGATTCTGGGCATCGGCGGGCCGAACGGGGCAGGCAAGACCACGTTCTTTGACGTGATCACGGGCATGACCCCGGCATCGGCCGGCCGGATCGAGTTCGACGGGCGCGATGTCACGCAGATGTCCGCCGACCGCATCTGCCAGATGGGGATGGCGCGCACCTTTCAGCTGAATGCGGCCTTCGAGCACATGACCGTGCGCGAGAATGTCGAAATCGCGGCCTATTACGGACGCGGGCGCCGGTTGTTTCCCGGCCTGCGCCTGGGGCGCGCCGCCCGGCAGGCCGCAGCCGAGGCGCTGGACCTGGTCGGCCTTGCGGCCAAGGCCGACCGCACTGTCAGCGAGTTGCCGGTCCTGGACCGCAAGCTGCTGATGATCGCAGGCGCCATCGCCACCGCGCCGAAAGTGCTGTTTCTTGACGAACCCGTGGGCGGGCTGAACACCGCCGAGACCGATCAGATCATCGCCCTGATGCAGCGGCTGGCAAGCGGCGGGCTGACCATCGTTCTGATCGAACATGTCATGCGCTTTCTGCTGGCCCTGTCCAACCGTGTGATGATCATGCATCACGGCAGCCTGCTGTTCGAAGGCCGCCCCGATCAGGTCGCCGAAGATGACCGCGTGGTCGAGGTCTATCTGGGGCAGGGCACCAAGACCCGGTTACGCGCCCATTTCGCCGCGACCATGGAGGGAGCAGCATGACGGCGCCACCCGTTCTTGAACTGCGTGGCCTCCGTTCCGGCTATGACGGGATCGAGGTGCTGCGCGGCGTGTCGCTGTCGATCGCCGCGGGTGAGACGGTGACGGTCGTCGGCCCGAACGGCCACGGCAAATCCACGATGCTGCGCACCATTTCCGGCCTCGTCCCGCTGCGCCAAGGGGAAATCCGGCTGGATGGCAAGCCGATCGGCCCGCATGTCCACCTGACCGCCGCGCGGGGCATTGCCCATGTGCCGCAGGGCGACCTGCTGTTTCCGGGCATGACGGTCCATGAGAACCTGCTGATGGGGGCCTATCTTTGCCCCGACAGTGCCGAAATCGCCCGCCGTCTGGACGAGGTTCACAGCCTGTTGCCCAAACTGGCCGACCGCCGCAGCCAGCTGGTCTCGACCCTGTCGGGGGGCGAAAGGCGAATGGTCGGCATCGGCCGGGGCCTGATGATGGGCGCGCGGATCCTGATGATCGACGAACCCTCGCTGGGCCTGGCTCCGCTGGTCATCGAGCAGATTTACGAGGTCATCATCCGCATGGGCCAATCCGGTCGCACGATCCTGCTGGTCGAGGAAAACCCCGCCCGCGTCGCCGATTTCACCGACCGCATGTACCTGCTCGACAATGGCGAATTCGTCTGGTCGGGCGCCCCGACCGAGCTTCTGGCCAGCGACGAACTTATCACCGCCTATCTGGGGGGCTAGGATGAACACCTTCTATTCGGTTCTGATTTCCGGCCTGACGGTCGGGGCGCTTTACGCCATCGCCTCGATTGGCCTTTCCCTAGTCTGGGGCGCGCTGGGCGTGCTGAACATGGCGCATGGCGCCCTGCTGACGCTGGGCGGCTATGTCGCCTATGCCGCGATCACCGGTCTGGGCCTGCCGACCGGCATTGGCGTCCTGGCCGCGGTTCTGGCCGGGGCGGTCGCGGGCGGGCTGATCTACCTTCTGGTCGTGCGCAATGTGCTGCGCCAGGGCATGGCCGATTTCGAGGCGAATGTGATGATCGCCACGGTCGGCATCGCCATCGCGCTGGAGAACGGGATCCTGCTGGTCTTTGGCGGACAGCCGCTGAAACAGCCGGTCACGGTGGATGGGTCGATGACCCTGGGCCCGCTGGTCCTGCCCTGGCAAAGCCTGATCATCATGGTTGCCGCCGTGGCGGCGATGGCGGTCATCGCCACAGCTCTGGCGCGCACCCGCATGGGACGGGCCATCCGCGCCACGGCGCAGAACCGCGACGCCGCGCGGCTGATGGGTGTGGCGGTCGACCGGGTCTACCTGTCGGTGCTGATGATCTCGGGCGCAGTAGCCGGTGGCTGCGGGCTGCTACTGTCGTCAATGGTTCAGCTTTCGCCCTCCCTGGGCAATGACCCGATGCTCAAGGCCTTCATCATGTGCGTGGTGGCCGGTCTGGGCACGCTGCCGGGGGCGGTGCTGGTGTCCTTTGGTCTCGCCCTGCTGGAGGCCTGGGTGCAATACGCCTTTGGCGCGCGCTGGGGCTTTCCGATGCTGCTTTGCGCGGTCGTGGTGGTGCTGATCTGGCGTCCCGGCGGGCTGATGGGCCGCGTCCAGGTTCGCAGGATGTGACCCGATGACCAGCCATCCCCCCCTGCCCCCGTTCGTCCCGGCCAAGGAGAGACGTCAATGAGAGCCCTGATCGGCCGCCCTGCGGCATTTGATGTAACGGTCGCCCTTCTGCTGATCGCGGCGGCGGCGATGGTGCCGGTGTTGGTCGACAGCCGCTATGTGCTGGGCCAGATCACGCTGGCGCTGTTCTATGCCTGCATCGCTTCGCAATGGAACCTTGTCTTCGGCTTTGCCGGTATCTTTTCGCTGGCGCCGCTCGCCATATTCGCGGTCGGCGGCTATGCGACGGCGATGCTGTGCTTTTTCCTGGGCTGGTCGGTCTGGGCCGCGCTGCTGCCCGGCGCGCTGGTGGCGGTGGCGTTTTCCGGCCTCGTCGGGCTTGCCTGTCTGCGCCTGTCGGGCGTCTATGTCGCGCTGCTGACCTTGGCCGTGACACAGGTGATGTATCTGCTGATTTCCACCGATACCGAGTGCTTCGTGCAGGTGGGCACGGTCTGTCGGCAATTGACCGGCGGTCCGGGCGGGTTCTCGCGCTTTGGCGATCTGGGCACGCGCGAACTGCTGCGCGGGAACTGGATGATCGGCAATTATGCGATCGTCTGCGCGATGTTCGTCCTTGTCATGGCAAGCACCTGGGTCATCGTGAAAAGCCCCATCGGCCTTGCCTTCCGCGCCATCCGCGACAATCCCGGCTATGCCGTGGCGCGGGGCGTGAACCGGTTCCGCGTGCAATTGCTGGTCTTTGGCATCTCGGCTTTCTTCATGGGCCTGGCCGGTGGCGTCTATGCCGGGCATTTCCAGGTGATCGGACCGACGATCCTGCAACTGCCGACCCTGATGTTCATAATCGCCATTGTTGTGATCGGCGGGGTCGGAACATTCTGGGGGCCGCTGGTAGGCACGATCGTCCTGGTCGGCGCGGACGAACTGATGCGCGAAGCCGGAGAGTTCCGTACCCTTGGCCTGGGCCTGATCATCGCGACCGCCATCGTGCTGATGCCAAAGGGTCTGGTCGGGCGGATGCGCCAGCTTTTCCGGCCCCGTCCGAACCGGCGCGCCCCGACCCAAGTGGAGAACGCAAAATGACCCGCCCGCTTCAGGATGTTTCCATCTCGCAGCTTGCCGGCCTGACGCTGGACGATCTGACCGCCGCCTATCGCAGCGCCGCGCTGGACCCGGTTCAGGTGGTCGAGGCGATGCTGCACCAGACCGAGCGGGTGAATCCGGTGCTGAACGCCATTTACGGTCAGCGCCCAGACGAGGCCCGGATCGAGGCGCAGGCCGCGCAGCAACGCTGGCGCAGCGGGCAACCGCTGTCGCGGTTCGACGGTGTGCCGGTCACGATCAAGGACAGCGTGCCCGCGATGGGGATGCGCTGGCATCACGGCTCGGCCCTGCATGGCGATGGCATCCTGGGCACGGCGGACGGCCTGCCGACCCGGCGCTTGCGCGCGGCGGGGGCGATCATTCTGGGCAAGGGCACGATGCCCGATTTCGGGCTCAGCGCCTCGGGCGTGTCCGGCTCGCATGGAATCGTGCGAAACCCCTGGGGCACGGCATGGAACACCGGCGGGTCCAGCGCGGGGGGCGGCGCCTCTCTCGCGGCGGGGATCGGCATGATGTCGGTCGGGTCCGACATCGCCGGATCGGTGCGGCTGCCAGCCGCGCATTGCGGGCTGGCCGCGCTGAAGCCGACCCAGGGGTTGATCCCCCATGCCCCGGCTTCGACCGTGCGCTCGGCCGGGCCGATCACAAGGCGCGCCTCTGACCTGCTGGCCTGGACCCGGCTTCTGTCTGGACCGGACCCGCTGGACCGCTATTCCCTGCCCCTGACCGGCCAGACGCCCGCGGCGGCATGGTTGTCGGGCGTGACCGTCGGGACCTGCGCCGATTTCGGTTTTGGCCCCGATGTCGAGCCTGCCGTCCGTGCCTGTTTCGACCAGGCCGCAGCGGTGCTGGCGCGGCTGGTGGGCAAGCTGCGGCCCGTCTGGGCGACCTATGGCTTTGACACCTATCTGCCCATCGACGATTCGCTGAAGCTGCGCGGCTGGTACGAATATGCCGGTGCCGATGCCGCCCATCGCGCCAGGGCGCCGCAAGAGCTGGTGGACTGGTTCGCCGAGGCCGAGACCTGGACCCCGGCCCGCATCCGCGAATTCGAAACCGGCATCGAGCGCGGCGTGGCGGGGACCGTCGCCCTGATGGAGGGCGTGGATTTCCTGCTGACCCCCGTGATGCCCTTGGTCAACTTTCCGGCCGAGGCCCGGGGGCCGGTCTTCGGAATGCCCCTGCGCCACACGACCTTTACCGCTCCCTTCAACCAGTCGGGTCATCCGGCGGTCAGCCTGGCGGGCGGTTTCGACGCCCGGGGCCTGCCCATCGGCATACAGCTTGTCGGGCAGCGCCACGACGACCTGCGACTGCTGGCGCTGGCCACCGCGCTTGAGGCAGAGTTGGATGTCATGGGCGCGGCCGGGAAATCCTGGCCGGTCGAACCTGTCATTTCCACCCAGAAGGAACCCAGCCGATGAGCGACAGGGAAACCACCGCGCGCCGATTTGCAGCCCGGACGCTGGGGGCCGAGCCTGAAAGCTGGGGCGCGCCCTTCACCGTCCTCGCCTCGCCCGCCTGGCGGGGGATCGAAGGCGATATCTGGCGGGCAGGCGCGGCTGGCAAGCAGGTGATCGTCAAGCATTACCAGCCGGATACCGCCTTCTATGCCCCGCCGGCGGCGGCAATCGAGGCGGCGCGCCACGCGGGACAGCTTGGCATAGCGCCCAAGGTTCTTGCGGCGGAGGCAGCGGAAGGTCTGGTGGCCTTCGAAGCGCTGTCCGAGGACTGGCGCTGCGGCGGGTTGCAGGACGTGGCCGTTGCCGATCTGCGCGAGGCCGTCATCGCGGCGAAGAAGGCGTTCCAGGCCGGACCGGACCTGTCGCGCAGCGCATCGGTCTTTGACGAGATCGACAGGTTGGCCGCGACTGCGGCGCAGGGCGGCATCGCCGTGCATCGCCATCTGCCTGCCTTTCTGGCGCTGATGGCGGCGGCGAAGCAGGCCATCGCGGCCCTTGGGTCCGACAGCCGCCCCAGCCATCGCGACGGCAATACCGCCAACTTGATGGTCGGCCCCGGCAACAGCGTGAAACTTCTGGACTATGACCTGGCCGCGAATTGCGACCCTTATGAGGACCTTGGTTGCTGGCTGATGGAATTCTTCGATTGCGAAGCCGAGGCGCGCGGCGGCTTTGAAGCCTGGGAGGGGCGCTTTGACGAAGGGCTTTTCCAGCGCGCGATGATCTATGGCATGGCCGACGATCTTCGCTGGGGGCTGATCGGCGCCCTGATGGCGACCAGATCGCCGCGCCGGTCGCTGGAATTCGCCAAATACGCGTCCTGGCGGCTTATGCGGCTGGAAACCCTGGCGCTGACCTCGCACGCGGCCGACCGGCTGCGCAGCCTGTCCTGAAGGAGACCGATATGAGCGCCGCATCACAGGAACAGGTCGCCCGCGCCATCGATTCCATCCCCGGATGGAGCCGCGACACCGTCAAGGCCCGCCCGCTGGTCGGGGGGCTTCTGAACTCGAACTGGCTGGCGGAAACCGGCGGCAAGACCTTTTTCATGAAGGTCTATGGCGTCGGGTCCGAGAATTTCGTGAACCGCGACCTGTCGATCGAGGCGGCCCGCGTTGCACATGCGATGGGGATCGGCCCCGAGGTTCTGCATTATGACGCCGCCGCCGGGGTCGAAGTGATGCAGTTTCTGGAAGGCTACCGCGCGTCGACCAATGCCGATTTCGCCCGCCGCGATTTTCAGGAAGGCGTGATCGACCTTTATGCCGCCTTCAACGCCGCGCCCCCGCTGTCGGTGACCAAGGATGTGTTCGAGATGACCGACGAACATATCGAGCAAGGCGATCAGGTCGGCGCGATCCGCCCGACCGACTTTGCCTGGCTGCATCAGCAATACAGCCTTGCCAAGCAGGCCTTCCGCGCCTCGGGTCTGGACATCGTGCCCTGCCACAACGATCCGATGCCGGGCAACTTTCTGGTGCGGATGGACGATGACCGGATCGGCAGCATGAAGCTCGTCGATTACGAATTCGCCTCGAACAACGAACGCGCCTATGAGCTGGGCGTCTTTCTGGGCGAAATGTTCATCGATCCCGGCACGACGCAGGATCTGGTCGAGCGCTATTACGGCGAGATGCGGCGCAGCCTTTACGCCCGCGTCATGGTCGCCCGTGCCGTCGCCGACATGAAATGGGGGTCATGGGCGGTGCAGCAGCGCCAATTGTCGGCCTGGGATTTTGACTACCAGAAATACGGCATCTGGAAATATGCCCGGGCCAGGATGCTGTTCAATCACCCCGATTGGGCGGATTGGCTGCGCTGGATGTGATCGGAGCGGAAGGCGCGACCGCGCCTTCCCATGACGTGTCCAAGGATCGCCGCGCGGCTTACGCCCGCGTCGCGTAGACGTAGAGACACCGGCAGGGGTCCGCGCCGCCTTTGAGGCAGGCATGGGCCATGGTGCCGTCAAAGTGCACCGTGTCGCCGGGATGCAGGATGGCGGGGGCATAGCCTTCGCTGTGCAGGATCAGCGTGCCCGACAGCACATGCAGCATGTCATCCGTATCATGGCGGTTCCAGTCGCCAAAGGCGGCCAGGTCGTCCTGGGTGAATTCCACCAGCATCGACTGAAAGGGGCGGCCCCGGAGCTCTGCCCCTAGCGGCCAGAGCCGGGCGGTGGGGTTGTCGATGGCCGGACCGGGCGCGCCCCGGTCCACCACCATGCGCCCGACCAGAGCCGGTGCCTCGGCCCGGACCAGATCCGACAGTGCGCAGCCGAAGCCCTGCGCCAGTTTCAAGAGAATCTCGAAAGTCGGCGACAGAAGTCCGTTCTCGATCTTGGACAGGGTGGAGCGCGCAAAACCGGCGCGCTCGGCTAGGGCCTGCTGGTTCCAGCCCCGCGCTTCGCGCCAGCGGCGGATACGCTGCGCCAGTTCCTGATGCGGTTCAGCGGCGCGGGGCCGGTCGGTCAGCGGGGCCATAATGTTCCATTTGACGACACATTGTTCCTATAATAACAATCCAGACAGGACTAACAAGGGGGCACGCCATGGCCGGACCGAAATCGCAATCTTTGTTCGAACGCGGCCAGAAGGTGCTGGTCGAGGGCGTCTCCTCGGCCTCGCGCGGCCCGGCGACCTTTGGCGGGGCACCGCGCTATATGAGCCACGGCGCGGGCGCGCGGCTGTTTGATGTCGATGGGCGCGAATATATCGACTGGATGATGGCCTTCGGTGCCCTGCCCCTTGGTCACGCCCATCCGAAAGTGGTGGAAACCATCGCCCGCGAAGCCGCACGGGGCACCCATTTCGCCACAGCGCTGGAGGTGGAGGTCGAGGTGGCCGAGATGCTGGTGGCCCTTCTGCCGCATGTCGAGAAGGTCCGCTTCGCCAACACGGGGACCGAGGCCGCGATGGCGGCCTTTCGCCTCGCGCGCGGCCATACCGGGCGGCGCAAGATCATCAAGTTCGAGGGGCATTATCACGGCTGGTGGGATTCGGTCTTGATCAACACCAATCCCTATCCACCAACGCTGCTGGGCCATCCGAACGACCCGATCCGCATCCCGGATTCCTCGGGTATCCCGGAGGAGGCGTGGAAAGACACCATCGTCGTCCGCTGGAACGACTTTGACGCGCTGGAGCGCGCGATGGCGCTGCATGGCGACAGCGCCGCCTGCGTCGTCACCGAAGGCATCATGTCGAACATGGGGGTGATCCCGCCGAAGCCGGGCTATCTGAACCGGATGCAGGATCTGTGCCAGAAGCACGGCGCGCTGTTCTATCTGGACGAGACAGTGACCGGCTTCCGTCTGGCGGCGGGCGGCTGCGCGGAACTGTACGGGCTGACCCCCGACATCGTCACCTATGGCAAGGCGCTTGGCGGGGGCCTGCCGATGGCGATGATCGGCGGGCGAGCCGAGGTGATGGCGGGCCTCGAATGGGGCAAGGTGCTGCATTTCGGCACCCACAATGCCGGGCGGCTGGCGCTGCATGTGACCAAGGTCATGCTGGAGACGATGCTGGCGGAAGATCAGGCGGGGTTCCGGCGGATCAAGAACCTTGGCAAGGCGATGACGGATGAAATCCGCAAGGTCGCCAAACATTCCAACCGGCACGGGATGATCGTGCAGGGGGTGAATTCCATGTTCCAGATCTTCTTCACCGACAAGCCGGAGATCACCGACTACCGCGATTTCTGCAGCCATGTCGACCGGCTGAAATTCCGCGACTTCGCCCTGCGGCTGATGGACAAGGGCATCTACATGAACCCTTCCGCCACGCTGCATTCGCTGTCCTCGGTCGCCCATACCGAGGCCGACATCGCCGCCACCGCCACAGCCATGGCCGAAGTGCTTGAGGAGATGGCGTGACAACGATCGGCATCCTTGGCGTCGGGCATCTGGCCGGGCTGATGGTGCGGGGGTTGCAGGGGTCGGGGTTCAACCTGCTCCTGTCCCCCCGCAATGCCGAGACCGCCGGTCGGCTGGCGACCGAACATGGCTGCAAGGTCGCCGCCAGCAATCAGGCGGTGGTCGATGCGGCGGAGGGCGTCTTCGTCTGCCTTCCCGCCGCGACGGGCGCGGAGGAGCTTGCCCGCCTGACCTTCCGCCCCGGCCAGCCGGTCCTGTCAGCAATGGCGGGGACGGGGCTTTCCAGGCTGCAATCGCTGATCGGTCCGGCCCGTGGGGCGGTGACGATGATGCCCGGCTATGCCAATGCCTATCGCGCCGGGCCGTCGATCCTGTGCCCGCAGGACGGGTTCTGGCACGCTTTCCTTGCAAGGACGGGGCCGGTGCATGGCTTCGATGATGAGGCGAGTTTCACCGCAGCCGCGGCTTTCGGCGCCTTCTCGGGCGCGAGCTTTGGCTGGATGGCCCACATCATCCATTGGTTCGAGACCCGGGGCCTGCCCCCTGAGTCCGCCCGCGCGCTGATCGCCGCCACCCTGCGCGGCAATGCCGAAGTGCTGCTGCGCGAGGACCGGCCGCTGGAGGAGATCGCCCGCAGCGTGGTGACCGAGGGCGGCATCAGCGCGATGGTGCTGGCGGCGCTGAACGAGGCCGACGGGCTGGATGCCTGGACCCGCGGGCTTAATCGGGTGGCGGCGCGGCTGGAGGCGTGATCCGGCCGCCAGGCTTTCGTCACGGCGGTTGTGAACGGCATCCCGGGCGGGGTTGGCCGTCTTGCCCGGCTGGACCTTCGCGCCCCTCCCATCAGGGATCTGCGCATGTTCGATTCCATCGCCCCATTCAGTTTTGGGCCTTTCTCGCGATCAGGATTCCGGCCAGCACGATCGGCCCGCCCGGCCGCCTGCCCAGAAACATCCAGGAGATCAGCACCACGAAGACCGGCGCCATATTCACCAGAAGAGTGGAATTCGCGACAGAAGTCATATGCAGCGAGATATGCCAGGCGACCAGTTCGGCGCCGAGGATGATCCCGGGCAGCGCGACTGTCACGCGGTCGGCCCATGTGACAGGCCGCGCCCCGACCTTGTCGCCGCGCGCGATCAGCAGCAGCGGCACCAGGGCAAGGGCCAGCCGCCAGAAGGCGGTCGAGACCGAGCCGACCCCCGAGAGCCGCACGAAGAGCGGCGAACAGCCGATCAGAACCCCGCCCATGAACAATGCGGGCAGGGCCAGCTTTGCGCTGGGCCCTTCTGGGGAGGCATCGGAAGATTGCATTATTTCCTTCATGGTCGCCGCCCGCCCCTGGGCACCGGCCCCGCGGTACGGCCCGCAGATGCGCCACCTGCACCGACAGCCCGCTGGCGCGGCAGGAGATCGGGATGTGAGGCGTGCGGTCCTTGGCAGGGCCCACAGGCCACGCAGCTTTGACATTGCCAGCCCAGACTGGCTGATCCGCGCCATCGCTGACGCCGCGCACAGCCTCGGCAGCGGTGTCACCGATCGGTTGGCCGCGCCCAATCGGGAGGGCGCTTGTCCAAGAAGGCGGCAATCCCGTGCCGGGCTTCGGGTCCTTCCCAGGCATCCGCAAGACGCCGGATCGTGTCATCGATGACCTGGGCGTCGATCCGGGGGCCAAGGCTGCGGGCCAGCCTCTTGGCGGCCGCCACCGCGCCCGGCGCGGCCTGGAGATAGGGTGCAAGCTCGGCCTCGACGGCTTCGTCGAGATCCGCCGCCGCAACGATCCGCGACACGATGCCGAGGCGTTCGGCCTCGACCGCATCGAAGACGCGGGCCGACATGAAGACCTGGCGGGCGCGGCCCTCGCCCATCCGGGCCAATACATAGGGGCCGATTGTCGCGGGTATGATGCCCAGCCGGGTTTCCGAAAAGGCGAACCTGGTTTCGGGCGTGGCGAGAGTGACATCGCAGATGCAGGCCAGCCCCACGCCCCCCCCGAACGCCCCGCCATGCAGGCTTCCGATCAGGGGGACGGGAAGCGTGTTCAGGGCCTGAAGCATGTCAGCCAGCTTTCGCGCCTCGCGCATCCGCTGGGCCCTGTCGGCCTCGATCTGGGCCTTCATCCAGGTCAGATCGCCCCCGGCGCAGAAGACCGGACCCGCGCCGGAGAGGATGATCACCCGTGTCGCGGCATCATTGCCGATGGCCTCGGCCATTGCGGTCAGTTCGGCAATCATCGCGGCTGACAGCACATTCAGCTTTTCCGGCGTGTTCAGCCGCACATGGGCAACGCCGCGGTGGTCCATCCTGACATCGAGGGTTTTCCAGATCATGCCGGTCTCCGCAGGCTTTGGGCGAATCGCGACATCCTGGCCAGCGCCGCGCCATCGATGCCTGTTTCGAAACCCCGGTCGTGCAGCAGCGCGACGACGGCTTCGGTCGCAACATTGCCTTGCGCCCCGGGCGCATAGGGGCAGCCGCCAAGCCCGCCGACAGAACTGTCGAAAGTCCGCAGGCCCTGATCGAGGCAGAGCGAAATGGTCTCAAGCGCGTGACCGCGCGTATCGTGGAAATGCCCGGCCAGCCTTGATGCGGGCAAGCCGCCAAGAACCGCGTCCAGCATCCGGGCTGCCGTTGCGGGCGTGGCCGCGCCCAGCGTGTCGCCAAGGCTGATCTGGTAGCAGCCCATCTCGGTCAGGGCCTCGGCGACCCGGGCCACCGCGTCCGGCGCCACCGATCCGTCATAGGGGCAATCCGTCACGCAAGACACATAGCCCCGCACCGGCACCGCGGCGGCCATCGCCCTGCGCAGAACCGGCCTGAACCGTTCCAGACTTTCGGCAATCGAGCAGTTGATGTTCTTTTGCGAGAACCCCTCCGAGGCCGAAGCGAAGACCGCCACCTCGTCCACCCCGGCTTCAAGCGCATGTTCAAAGCCCAGCAGGTTGGGCGTGAGCGCCGCGTAGGAGATTCCGGGTTGGCGGCGGATGCCCGCCAGAACCTGACCGGCATCGGCCATCTGCGGCACCCGTCTGGGGCTGACGAAGCTCGTGACCTCGATATGGCGGAAGCCGCAGGCGGAAAGACCGTCGATCAGGCGGATCTTGTCGGCCGTCGCGATCAGCCGGGTTTCGTTCTGCAACCCGTCGCGCGGGCCGACCTCGAAAATCGTGACCCGCTCAGCCATCCAGGGCCTCCAGCCGTAAAAGCAGCACCCCGTCCGTCACCTGATCGCCTTGCGACACAAGCACCTCTGCGACGACGCCGTCACGCGGCGCGGCGAGCACATGCTCCATCTTCATCGCCTCCAGAACAACAAGCGCATCGCCCTTGCGGACGGTGCTGCCATTGGATGCGCGAACGGCGGATACCAGGCCGGGCATCGGAGCGACGATGCCATCGCCGCTGGTCTCGTCGGTTTCCGAGACGGCAAGATCGTCGATCAGGTCGAAATCGGTGCGCAGACCATCATGGAACACCGAAATCCATCCGCTGCCGGTCACGATCTCTGCTTTCGCACGCAGGCCGTCGGCATCGAAAAGGATACTGCCGTCGCGGCTTTGCGCTATGGTCAGGGTGCAATCGAGACCGCCGGACATCACCCGGAACCGCCGCTGCCCAAGATGGCGGACACAGAGGCGAATGTCGTGACCGCCGGTCCTGAGCGTCACGAAATCCTCGGCCTCTGACCAGGCGCGCCATCCCGGCAGCAGGTCCCAGGGATCATTTCCTTGCCGGTCAGTGAACCTGCCCAGCGCCGCCAGCGCGGCCAGGGCTGGAATTGCGTCCGGCGTTGCCGGTCTTGCAATCAGGCCGGGCAGATCGCGGGCAATGAGCCCGGTATCGACCGCTCCTGCCGCGAATCCGGGATGGCGCGCCAACGCCGCCAGGAATTCGAGATTGGTTGTCGTGCCCGCGACGCGGATCTCGCTCAGGGTCGCGGCGAGAAGGTTGAGCGCAGCGGACCGGCTCGCGCCATGCGCGATGACCTTGGCGATCATCGGGTCATACCAGGGCGAGATCACATCGCCCTCGCGCACGCCGCTGTCCACCCGGATCGCGCCGCGCGAGAAAGCGACATTTGGCGGAAAGGACAGATGCTCCAACCGGCCGGTGGCGGGCAGGAAGCCCTTCGCCACATCCTCGGCGTAAAGCCGCGCTTCGAAAGCCCAGCCGTCGATGCGCAGGTCTTCCTGCCGCAGCGGCAGCGCCTCGCCCGCGGCGACGCGCAACTGAAGTTCCACGAAGTCCAGGCCGGTGATGGCTTCGGAAACCGGATGCTCGACCTGAAGCCGCGTGTTCATCTCCATGAACCAGAAGCCATCTTTCCGCAGCGGGCCGGATCCGTCGACGATGAACTCTACCGTCCCCGCCCCGCGATAGCCGATGGCCATTGCCGCCTCGACCGCCGCGCGGCCCATCGCAGCGCGGACGTCTAGCGGCATACCCGGCGCGGGGGCCTCTTCGATCACCTTCTGGTGGCGGCGTTGCAGGCTGCAATCACGCTCGAACAGGTGAATCACATTGCCATAGGCATCGCCGAAAACCTGGATCTCGATGTGCCGGGGTTGGATGACATATTTCTCGATCAGGCAGGCGGGGTCACCGAAACTCGATTGCGCCTCGCGCCGGGCGCTTTCCAGAGCCGTGCGGAAACCCGAGGCGTCCTCGACAAGGCGCATGCCCTTGCCACCCCCCCCGGCCCGCGCCTTGATGAGGACGGGATAGCCAATCCGCGCAGCCTCGGCCGCCAGAAAGTCTGGATCCTGATTCGCGCCGTGATAGCCGGGCACAACCGGAACGCCGGCCTTGATCATCAATGCCTTGGCCGCATCCTTCAGGCCCATCGCGCGAATCGCGCTGGCGGGAGGCCCGATGAAGACCAGCCCCGCAGCCTCGACCGCCTCGACGAAACCGGGATTCTCGGACAGAAAACCATAGCCGGGATGGATCGCCTCCGCGCCGCTGCGCAGGGCGGCGGCAATGATCGCCTCGCCACGCAGGTAGCTGTCGGACACGGCAGCGCCGCCGATGCGGACCGCCTCGTCGGCCAGGTCCACATGCCTGGCGCCCGCGTCGGCATCGGAGTAGACCGCGACGGTCTTGGTTCCCATCCGGCGCGCTGTGGCGATGACCCGGCAGGCGATCTCGCCGCGATTGGCGATCAGGATCTTGGCGAACATGCGGGCTCCCTCACATCCGGAGCACGCCAAAGCGTGTCTCTTCCACGGGCGCATTCAAGGCGGCGGACAGCGACAGGGCCAGCACCTGCCTTGTCTGGCGCGGATCGACGATCCCGTCATCCCAGAGCCGGGCCGAGGCGAAAAGCGGATGCGACTGGCGCTCGAACATCTCGACCGTGGGCCGTTTGAACGCGGCTTCCTCTTCGGCGCTCCATAGCCCGCCCTTCCGCTCGATCGCGTCGCGCCGCACGGTGGCCAGCACGCCGGCAGCCTGCTCGCCGCCCATCACCGAAATCCGGCTGTTCGGCCAGGACCACAGAAAGCGCGGCGAATAGGCCCGGCCGCACATGCCGTAATTGCCTGCGCCGAAGGAACCCCCGATCAGGAAGGTGATCTTCGGCACCCGCGACGTCGCCACTGCCGTGACCAGCTTTGCCCCGTCTTTGGCGATGCCGCGGTTCTCGGCCGTCCGGCCGACCATGAAGCCCGAGATGTTCTGGAGAAACACCAGCGGGATCCTGCGCTGCGCGCACAGTTCGACGAAATGCGCCGCCTTGAGCGCGGATTCCGAGAAGATCACCCCGTTGTTGCCGATCAGGCCGACCGGCATCCCCATCACATGCGCAAAGCCGCAGACGATGGTCGCCCCGTAGCGCGGCTTGAATTCATCAAAGCGCGACCCGTCGACCACGCGCGCGATGACGTCGCGAATGTCATAGGGCGTCTTCAACTCGGCCGACACGATCCCCATGATCTCTTCGGGATCGTAAAGCGGCGCTTCGACGGGTTGCAAGGCAAGCTGCGGCCGCTTCTGCCGGTTCAGATTGGCGACTGCCCGCCGCGCGAGGGCCAGCGCATGCAGATCGTCATTCGCCAGAAGGTCGGCCACGCCGGACAGCCTTGTGTGAACGTCGCCGCCGCCCAGATCTTCTGCCGAGACGATCTCGCCCGTCGCGGCCTTGACCAACGGTGGCCCGGCCAGAAAAATCGTGCCCTGACCCTTCACGATGATCGTGACATCGGACATCGCCGGTACATAAGCCCCCCCCGCGGTGCAGGACCCCATCACCACCGCGATCTGTGCGATGCCCTTGGCCGACATGTTGGCCTGGTTGAAGAAGATGCGACCGAAATGGTCGCGGTCGGGGAAGACCTCGTCCTGGTTCGGCAGGTTCGCGCCGCCCGAATCCACCAGATAGACGCAGGGCAACTGGTTCTCTTCGGCAATCTCCTGCGCGCGCAGGTGTTTCTTGACCGTCATCGGATAGTAGGTGCCGCCCTTCACTGTGGCATCATTGCAGACCACCATCACCTCCTGGCCCGCGACCCGGCCGATCCCGGTGATCAGGCCGGCGCAGGGACTCGCGCCATCATAAAGGCCATGGGCCGCGAAGGCGCCGATCTCCAGGAAGGGCGATCCGGGATCCATCAGACGGGCGACCCTTTCACGCGGCAAGAGCTTCCCCCGGCTCAGATGCAGCTCGCGCGCCCTTTCGCCGCCGCCTTCCAGCGACTGCGCCGCAGCGGTACGCACGGTTTCCAGCGCGGCAAGATTGGCGTCGCGATTGGCGGCGAAGGTCGCCGAGCGCGGAGAAACCGCCGAGGACAGGATCGTCATGTCCGCATCGCCCCCATCATCTCGCGTCCGATCAGCATCCGGCGGATTTCGCTGGTTCCGGCACCGATCTCCATCAGCTTTGCATCGCGGAACAACCGGCTGACCGGCGTCTCGTTCATGAACCCGGCCCCGCCCATCGCCTGCACCGCCTGATGCGCGACCACCATCGCCTCTTCCGAGGCATAAAGCACGCAGGCGGCGGCATCGGCCCGCGTCACCTCGCCACGATCGCAGGCTCTTGCCACCTCGTAGGTATAGGCCCGGGCCGAATTCAGCTTGGTGTACATGTCGGCGATCTTGCCCTGCATCAACTGGAAGTCGCCGATGCTTTTGCCGAACTGCTGGCGCGCGGCCAGATAGGGCATGATCTCGTCCAGGCAGGCGGCCATGATCCCGGTGCCGATCCCGGACAGCACCACCCGCTCGAAATCCAGACCCGACATCAGCACCCGCACGCCCTTGCCTTCGGTGCCCAGCACATTCTCGAACGGCACTTCGACGTCATCGAACAGCAGCTCGGCCGTGTTCGAGCCGCGCATCCCCAGCTTGTCGAAATGCTTCGAGGTGCTGAACCCCTTCATGGTCCTTTCGACCAGAAAGGCGGTGATCCCCTTCGATCCGGCCTCAGGGTCGGTCTTGGCATAGACGACCAGCGTGTCGGCATCCGGTCCGTTGGTGATCCAGAACTTGGTGCCGTTCAGGACGTAGTAGCCGTTGCGCCTTTCCGCGCGCAGCTTCATCGACACCACGTCCGAACCCGCCCCTGCTTCGGACATCGCCAGCGCGCCGACATGCTGGCCGCTGATCAGGCCCGGCAGATACTTGCGCTTCTGGGCCTCACTGCCGTTCAGCTTGATCTGATTGACGCAAAGATTGGAATGCGCGCCATAGCTGAGTGCGACCGAGGCCGAAGCGCGGGCGATCTCCTCGACGGCAACGACATGCGCCAGATAGCCCATCCCCGCTCCGCCGTATTCCTGAGGAACGGTGATCCCCAGAAGCCCCAGCGCGCCCATCTCGCGCCAAAGCATCGCCGGGAAGTCGTTCTCCCTGTCGATTGCGGCGGCCATGGGCCGGACCCGGCCCTGCGCCCAGGCATGGACCATGTCCCGGAGCGCGTTAACCTCTTCGCCCAGGTCAAACTTCATCGACGCCATGAACATGTCAACCACTCCTCATTCTGCCGCGATGGCCACGGGGCCGTTGTGATCGAGCGCCATGCGGATTGCATCGCGCCGGGACATTTGCTGGTGGTAGGCCGTTTCCTTGACCGGACCATAACCGCGGATCTGCCAGGGCAGAGACAGCAATTCCCGGATAAGCGGCAGGTTTTCGGCGGTCAGCTTGCGAATGGCCAGCGCCAGATCATCCTCGTAGCGGGCGATCAACTGCCGCTCCAGCTTGCGGTCCGCCGTGTGGCCGAAGGGATCTGCCCAGGTCCCGCGCAGGATTTTGGCCCTGGCAAGCAGGCGGAAGAAGGGCAGGATCCACGGACCGAATTCGCGTTTCTTCGGTCGCCCGTCTGCCGCCTTTCCGGGCAGCATCGGTGGCGCGAGATTGAAGGCGATGCGGATGTCGCCATCAAAGACCTTGGAAAGCGACTGGCGAAACGCGGGTGCTGCGTAAAGCCGGGCAACCTCATATTCGTCCTTATAGGCAAGCACGCGGGCATAGGTGATCGCGACCTGTCGCTTCAGATCATTGGCGCCGATCCGAGACGGTGCCGCCGCCTCTTCGATTTTCGACACCCAAGTGCGATAGCGCGCGGCAAGAGCCTCATTCTGATAGGCCCGCAGATGCGCCGCCCGATGCTCCACAATCTCCTCGGCTGGCATCGCCGTCAAATCGGGCCGCGCAGCGGCGGCGGTCAGGCCGCGTATCTGCGCCGGATCATGCGCAAGGACCCTGCCCCAATTGAAGGCCTCGGCATTGGCCTTGGCGGACACCCCGTTCAACACGATCGCCTGCAAGATGGCCTCACGCCCGATCGGCACCATCCCTTGCTGCCAGGCATAGCCCAGCATCATCAGGTTGGCGCCGATCTCATCCCCTGTCAGGCGCGCGGCCAACGTCGAAAAATCCAGGAAATGCCGGTCAGACCTGACGGACCTTGCCACGCTGCGCTCGACCGCCGCCGCCTGAAAATCAAAGTCGCGGTTGCGGGTGAAGTCGGAAACCGGCGTGACATGGGCATTCAGCACCGCCCGGGTCCGGGTCGGATCACACAGGACGATGCAATCCTTCGAGGCCGCCACCACCGGATCGGCGGCCAGCAGCAGATCGGCACTGCCGGCCGCGATGCGCGGTGCAGCGACCGGGCGGTCCGGCCGCGACACCCGGACATGGCTCATGACCGCGCCGCCCTTCTGCGCCAGCCCGGCCATATCCAGCACCATCGGAATCTTGCCCTCGACATGGGCAGCCATGCCAAGAATCGCAGAGATGGTCAGCACCCCCGTGCCTCCAACCCCGGCCAGTGCCAGATTCCAGGCCCGCTCGATCCCGGGCAGCAGAGGTTCCGGCAGAGTCTCGACAACCGGGCCGTTCTCGACCCGCTGCTTGCGCAGCCTGCCGCCGCGTACCGTCACGAAAGACGGGCAAAAGCCCTTCAGGCAGGAATAGTCCTTGTTGCACATCGACTGGTTGATGCGCCGCTTGCGGCCCATTTCGGTCTCTTCCGGCTCGACGGCGAGACAATTCGACTTTTCCGAACAATCGCCGCAGCCCTCGCAGACCTCGGGATTGATCCAAAGCCGCAGGTCGGGATCTTCCAGCGTGCCCCGCTTGCGCCGTCGGCGCTTTTCCGCGGCACAGGTCTGCTCGAAGACGATCACGGTGACGCCGGGCACCTCGCGCAGGTCCAGCATCACCGCATCAATCTCGTCGCGATGGCGGATCAGGGTGCCCGGTGCCAGGTCGGCAGCCGAGTAGAGGTCGGGCCTGTCGGACATCAGGACGATACGCGCCACGCGCTCGTGATACATCAGGTGGGTGATCTGCGCCGGGGTCAGCACCCCGTCCACCGGTTGCCCGCCCGTCATCGCCACGGCGTCGTTGTAAAGGATCTTGTAGGTGATGTTCGCCCCGGCCGCGACCGACTGGCGGATGGCAAGATTGCCGGAATGAAAGAATGTGCCGTCGCCCAGATTTACGAAACGGTGCTTCTCGTCGGTAAACCGGCTGATCGCCGTCCAGGGCACGCCTTCCGCACCCATATGGGTGAAGGTCTCGGTGCGGCGGTCCATCCATTGCGCCATGAAGTGACAGCCGATGCCGGCCATCGCCCTGGAGCCTTCCGGGACCCGCGTCGAGGTGTTGTGCGGACAGCCGGCGCAGTAATGCGGCAGGCGCACTACGGGCGGCACCTGCGCAGTGCCGCGCGCTTCGGCCGCATGCAGATGCTCGGCCCGACGACGCAGGTGGTCCGCAAGGCTCTCGGGCAGATCAAGCCGCAACAGGCGTTCGGCGATCGCCCCGGCGACCCGCGCCACCGTCAGCCCGGCGGACAGGCTGAGGAACGGCACACCGGCCTCGTCGAACTTGCCGACGATCCGGGGTCTAACATCGGCCCGCCAGTTGAACAGTTGCTGTTTGATCTGGTTCTCGATGATCTCGCGCCTTTCCTCGACGATCAGCACCTCCTCCAGCCCTTCCGAAAAATGCCGGATCCCTTCCGGCTCCAGCGGCCAGGGCATCCGTACCTTGTAGAAGCGCAGACCGATGATGGCCTGTTCGGCGGGCCCGATCCCCAGTTCGGCCAGCGCCTGCCGCACATCCTCGTAGGCCTTGCCCGAGGCGACGATGCCGAAACGCGCGCCGGGAGTGTCGAGGATCACCCGGTCCACGCCATTGGCGCGGGCAAAGGCGATGGCAGCATAGCCCTTGTGCTCTTGCAATCGTTCGTCCTGCACCAGTGGCGGGTCCGGCCAGCGCAGGTTCAGCCCGTCTGGCGGAAGCTCGAAGTCCTGAGGCGGCACGAACTGCCGTCCTTCCTGTGCAAGATCAACGACCGTGGTGATCTCGACGGTTTCGGAGATGACCTTGAACCCGACCCAGCAGCCGGAATAGCGCGACATCGCGATGCCTAGGAGGCCCATCTCCAGAAACTCATGCACCGAGGACGGATAGAGCATCGGCATCACCGCCGAGATGAACGCGTGATCCGATTGGTGCGGGATCGAGGAGGACTTGCAGGTATGGTCGTCGCCGGCAATGGCTAGAACCCCGCCGTGGCGCGCCGTTCCGGCTGCATTGGCATGTTTGAAGACATCGCCCGAGCGGTCCACTCCGGGGCCCTTGCCATACCAGATCCCCAGGAGTCCGTCCTTGCGCGCCCCGGGAGACAGGTGAAGCTGCTGGCTGCCCCAGACCGCAGTGGCGGCAAGATCTTCGTTCAACCCGGGCTGAAAGACGACATCGTGCCGGTCCAGAAACTTCTTCGCCTTGACCAGTTGCTGATCGTAGCTGCCCAGAGGCGAGCCACGATAGCCCGAGATGAAGCCCGCCGTGCTCAGCCCCGCTGCCCGGTCCCGCCGCATCTGCGTCATCGGCAATCGGACCAGCGCCTGGGTCCCGGTCAGATAGACCGAGCCGGCCTCGGCCGTGTATTTGTCATCCAGCGTGATGGCCATCCGCGTCTCCCTCCCCGGAACCGCGAGCAGTGCTCCCCCCCGAATCTAGTTCGAAACGCGTGGAACAAGGTCTCTATTGTTGACCTTGTTTTCGGCAGAAGCAGACACAATGTATCTTTATGGTGACCAAATTCTTGAATATGTTTCCACAAGCTGAACCTCTAGACGATAGTGTATCCGAGGCAGGGAAAAAATGAAACTGGACGATTCGGACCGCCGAATTCTGCGCGTGATCCAGGCCCAGCCGGATCTGACGATGCGCGAACTGGGCGAGGCGACCGGCATGAGCCATTCTCCCTGCTGGCGACGGCTGCAAAGGCTGCAAGACGAGGGTGCCGTCAGCACGCGACGTTTCGTCATCGACCCCGAGGCGGTTGGATACGAGATCCTGGTCTTCTGCTTCGTCAAGATCACCCACCATCAGCGCGAGCGCCTGAAAGCCTTTGAGGATGCGGTGGCGGCCGTGCCGGAGATTTTGCAATGCTACTCGCTGAGCGGCGAGTTCGACTATGTGCTGCAAGTCATCGCGCCCAGCGTGCGGGACTATGAGGCCACGGTGAAGAACGCGCTTGTCGAATTGCCGAACGTGCAGTCGATCTATACCAGCTTCACGCTCAAACGTGTGAAGAACAGTCTGAACATTCCGATCTGACGGGCCGAGGCCGATGATCGTCGCGCGATTCCTGCGGTCCGGCAGCCATCACATGACGTAACCGGGCCGCCGACGGACCAAGATCCGCGGACGGCGCCGGGTCGAATCGCGACCGCTTGATTGTCCGTCTTGTCGCGTGGCGAGGCTCTGCCAAAATCCGGATGAGATTCTGGGGCTCAGGCTATCCAGGATGTCGATTGCGCGACTTTGCTGCAATCAGCCAATTCAGTGACCAGTCGGATTTCGGTGTCAGCCTTGCCTTGTTCCGTCGCCCGGTCGAATTCGATGAAGAACACGGACCCGACGCCAAGCTCACTGACATAGCCGATCTTGCCCTTGTGACGCTCGACAATTTGCTTGGATATGTGAAGGCCGAGGCCGGTGCCGCCGACCTTCCGCACATCGGAGGAATCCACCTGGCTGAACCTGCCAAAGACGCGATCCTCGGAATCTTTGGGGATGCCCATGCCGTGGTCATGGACGGATATCCGGATACGGCTGGACATCGTGTCCACTTGCACCTTTACCGCCCCGCCGCTGGAGGAGAACTTAAGCGCGTTCGACAGCAGGTTGTTCATCACTTGCATCACGCGGCCTCGGTCGCCCTCGAACCGGCAGTCTCCTGCATGGGGAACGGTCGTCACTTGGATGCCCAGCTTCTCGGCATAACCCGACATTGACTCTACCGCCTCGGTCACCAATTCGTTCGCGTCGATCATCTTGAAATCGAACACCATCTCGTCGGCTTCGATCTTTTGCAGATCGAGCAAGTCGTCGATCAGCTTGCCAAGCTGGTGCCCGTTCTTGGCCGCGATGCGAATGATGGGTTGCAGGGATGCTGGCACCGCGCCAAGGACGCCGCTGTTGACAAGATCAAGCCCGCCCATGATCGAGGTCAACGGGGTACGCAGCTCGTGGCTGACGGTGGCAAGGAATTGCGACTTGACCTCCAACGCGGCTTTGGTCCGCTCATTCTCCTCATGGATCAACTTCATCTGATTCACGCGGTCGCGATACCCGACGTAGAATTTCACCGAAGTATCGGCCAGGAAATACAATACGAAGATGATCGTGAAGAACTCCAGCCAGATCGGAGAGCTGAGCGGGGGCGAATACAGGACGATGTCCAGAAGCGCGATGAACAGGAACGCGCAGCCATAGATCGACAGGCGCAAGAACAGGATGCCCGGCATCAGGCTGTTGTACATCGCCGCGAACAGCGAGGCCGAGAACAGAAAGAAGAGGGGCGTGAAATGCCCGCCCGAAGTCTGCTGGACGGCGATGTTCACGACAAAGACGCTGATCGCCGCAGCACTGATGACGGTGTTGATCGCGATGTGAATCAGGATGTGCCGGCCGACGACCGGGTCCTGCCCGTCCCATGCCTTCGATTTGCGTCCAAGCATCACGTCAAGAACTTCGGTCAGCACGACCAGCATATAGGCGGACATGGTCGAGATGGGATCAAAGTAGATCGCCGCCAGCATGGCCGCGGCGAAAAAGCTCGCCTGGCGTTGCCAGACCAGCTGATTGAGGAGGACCACGTAATCCTTGATCTGTTTCTCACGACCGCTTGGGTCGAGCCAATGCTCCCTGGCTTCCCAGAACGCCTTCAGACTAATCATGTGTGCCTCTGACACCTCTGCGGCGTTAACTCCTATCGCATCAATATGTCAAAAATCGGCCAGAAGCAGGTGGAAGGCAGGGCTTCCTTGCGCGCCTTCGTCCTTGAAAACGCAAGACGGAGGCCGGGCGAGGCAATGTCCCGAACCGGGTACAGCCTGTGGCCTCGACATAGCTTTGTGGCGGCCACGGGGCGGGCCGCGCACTGATCAAGCCGCCGCGGAACGGCTTTTCGGGGACCGGGCATAGGCCCCTTCAAGCGACGGAAAGGCGATGTTGGCTTGCGGAATTTCGCTTACCGGACCAAAGATCGGCGTCCGCGCCAGAACCGTGTCGCGCTGGTCGCGGAACTTGGCGACCAGGAGATGAAGGGGTTTCTTCAGCTCAGGGTAACTGCGTGCCGGGATGACCAGTTCATAGCCGAGGTAGCGCCGATAGAACGGGATATGCTCCGTCCGCAACGACGCGAAGGCCAAGTCCACATCATAGAACATGGCGGCAAGGAACGGAATGCGCAGGGCCAGAAAGTGCAGGGGCACGCGGCTCTTGCGAGAGGCGGGATCGATCGCGAAGCGGGTCGGGTCCAGCGCGGTCTGCCCACCCCTTAAATCGGTCAGCATCTCGGGGAAGACTTCCAGCGTCGGCGACTGAAGCGAGAGTTCAGAAAGAAGGTGCAGCCTCATCGCCGCCACGAGCGCACCATCCACCTCGATCGCGACATGGACGCAGTTCGGCGTTTCGTCAAAAGCGTCCGTCATGATCAGACGCTCGTTATCGGCAATCAGGCCTTCGGCACGATAGCTTTTGTATCGCAACCGAAGGATCGCCTCCAGTTCCTCACCGCTGGCCGCAACCTTGTAGCGACAGTGCGTCAGCGCCTCGTAAGCTTGTGAATTCAACATCGGATTGCTTGTCCCGGTACTTCTACGGCCTCGGCCGGCATATGAGGAGGTCGCTGTACCCGCGATACACCGTTTTCTGTTCTACGATGTCGAACCCCGCAGCAACGACATCCGCGGCAATCTCGGCCTCGGTATGCGTCCAGTAGACGCCCTTCTTCTGCGCTTCGAAAATCGCCTTGTTCTGCCTGCCGATTTCACGACCCTGCCACAGGATCCGCAGGGCACCGGCCAGACCGTGCTCTTTCCTGAGAGAGGCAAACAGATACCTGCGCCAGTCACTTACGTCGATGACGCGGCCAATGTCGACCAGATAGAGCCAGCCGCCGGGACGGAGCATCCGCCGCAGATCGGCGATCCGCTGCTTGGGTGACGGCATCGTGTAGATCGCATGCACGCAGATCACCAGATCGGCCGTGCCCGTGGCATCAATCTCTTCGAAGGGGCAGGATTCGTAGTGGATGCTTGCGTGGTCGGCCAGTTTGGCTTTCGCCGCTCCGATCATGCCTGCGTCGGGTTCGACAAGGTGGATTTCGCTGTCGCGGAAAGCGCGCGCCGCGATCCTGCTGTAGTTTCCGGTGCCGCCACCGATGTCATAGATCACACGCGGCGCCTCGATCGTTTCGAGGAATGCCGCAAAGTTGCTCATGAGCGCCCTATACTCAGGGTTGTGCTCTGACAGCAAATCATAGGCTCTCGCGTAGGAACTCCAGTCAACATCGCCACGCTGACCCGCAGGTCTTGCGACGCCACGCATCTTTGACCTGGCCCCCTGGACACTGGCACCTGACCACATGGGAGAACGACTCCAACATTGATTGACAGCGGACGTCTGCACGACTTCTTAAGTTATCAATACGTTAACCTGCAAAGCTCACATTGCAAGTGGTTTCGGAAACAGTTTCCTAGAGATGTTGCCAATGTTTCGGCCGGAGAACGCCATGTGCCGCAGCTATGCCTTGGGTTGTGTGGCGCGGCCGACGACCGGCGATCACGCCTGGCAAGCCGGGTTTAGCCACCAAATCTGCCTACGGCTGAAGAACAATCTCTAATTGTAGTGGGATCTTACAGCGCCCGGGCGGAAGAGCGCCGATGCACCCGGGCAAGACCAAGCCACCCGCAAGGACCAATCCGGCCTCCGGGGCCGCACCGGCCGACAGGACGATATGTGGCTTCATCGCGGCAAAATGTAGCGACTCGCGGGCGCAGATGACGCTGATCCGACAAAATCTGACCCCAATTCTCGACGACAACGGGGCGAATCGAATGGGTGCAATCCTCTTGGGGACGCAATGAAAGTACGAGTGGTTGACTTCGACCTGGCAGCGCTGGAATTCGTGGCGCATTTTCTGGGTATCGCGACGCATGACAACGTCAATGCGCCCCCCCTGGTGAAAGCGGCACCGAAAGGCGCCGTCCGCTGACTGTCAATCGGATGCGGGACTTACCCCGGATCGGCGTCCAGAATTGGCTCCTCTTGCCAGATCAAGACCAGGGTCATCGCCAACGTGCCGACCGCGATCCACCAATGGCGATCCTGCCCTACGTCGGTATCCTGGTGCAGCCGCGCCAAAATCGCGGCGCCCCCCCCGGTGCCGCAAGCGATCATTGAACCCAGAATTCCGAATCAGACCTGATGGGTCCAGAGCCCGGGACCCAACCGGGGGCTGGAACTGTGCCAGGGCTGCCGGATCTGTATCCGGTCAAAGGCAATAGGCCTCAGGCACCGGAGCAGATCAGCTTTGACCGGCCTCAGCCATCATCTTAAGTCGCACCCTGCAGCCTGACAGGATATGCTGGCGCGCCACACGCTCTGCACGGTCACCATCGCCGTCGGCGATGGCGCTCACGATTTCCTCATGCACATTCTGTGCGGCTTCGACCCGGCCGGCACTGGCATAGGTCGAGCCGGAAAGCAGGCTCAGATGCACCCGAAGATTGCCAAGCGCTTCGATCATGAACTTGTTGTGCGACGCCTGCACGATCAGCCGGTGAAGCATCTTGTTGCGCTCGAGCAGTTTCACCGGGTCGCGTAGCCCCCTGTCGGCCTCGACCAATGTCGCGCAGAAGGCCAACCTCTGCACGCGACGCGTGTTCTGCGGCAAGCCGGGTCGCCATGCCCTCGAGCCCCTCGCGCACCGAAAACAGCTGGCGCAATTGATCATAGCTCATATGGGCGACGATCAGCCCACGCTGCGGGCCATGCTCGGCGAGGCCCATGGCATGCAGCCGGTGCAGCGCCTCACGCACCGGCGTGCGGCTGATGCCGAGTCGCTGTGCAAGCTCCACTTCGGTCAGTCGGCTGCCGGGCCGCAATTCACCTTGCTCGATGAGCGTCGGGATATGGTCCAGCGGGCTGCGCCTGGCTTCGTCGGGTTCGGTCTACCGCGAGGAAGGCTTGTCGGTGCGCCGGCGCCGAAGCCGGAAACGGGCTATCGGCACACGGGCGCCGCTGGTGACTGAAGCGCGGGCGAACGGGCGCTGGTCCGTCGATTTCGTTCAGGACCACTTTGCCGACGGTCGCCGCTTCCGCATCCTGAACGAGATCGACGACGTCACCAAGGAGAGCCTGGCGGCCGTGGTCGACACCTCGATCTCCGGCCGACGGGTTGTCCGGGAACTGACGACACTCATCGCTCGGCGCGGGAAGCCCGGCGTGATCGTCTCGGACAATGGCACCGAGTTCACCTCGAATGCGATCCTGGAATGGGCGGAGAAGATGCAGATGAAGTGGCATTGCATCGCCCCCGGCGAGCCGATGCAGAACGGCAATTGCGCAGCGTTCAACGGTCGGATGCGTGACGAGCTGCTAAACGAGACCCTGTTCCTCGCCATCGACCATGCCCGCGAGGCCGTGGCGCGCTGGACCCACACCTACAACACCGAGCGGCCCCATTCCGCCCTCGGCTATCAGGCTCCGGCAGTCTTTGCCGCCCAACTCGCCGAAATGGGCGTTCAGCTCCGCTCATCTGAACCGCTGCGCAGATCGCCCATTGCTCCGTCGGCGCAACCGCGCCAAATTCAACCGCCGACTCTGGTATCAGCCGGGTGAGCATCGGGGGTCACAGCAGCCCCTCTTGCTTTCACAGTGGGAACAAACGCAAACGCCGCCCCTGAGGGCGGCGTTTAAGCGTTTGATAACGCGAAGTTTCTTGGTTGCGGGGGCGCACAGCCATCACAGTCGAACCTCCCTCACCTGCCAAGTATAGAAGGCATTGGGCGGGGAGCTGACCGTCGCTGCGACGAGGACGAATGGCAGGTTTGGGGCCGAGTTG
>Ga0209369_1000179_pt1 | contig 136176 bp, 135 predicted proteins | sample EBPBio142010_DNA_FD_185865 | JGI IMG/M metagenome (GOLD analysis project Ga0209369, IMG submission 185865) | Wastewater treatment Type I Accumulibacter community from EBPR Bioreactor in Madison, WI, USA - Reactor 1_10/4/2010_ DNA (SPAdes)... | ecosystem: Engineered > Bioreactor > EBPR >...
CGCCGCCAAACTTCTTGGACAGCACCGTGGCAATCGCCGCCGTCAGCGTCGTCTTGCCATGGTCCACGTGACCGATCGTGCCCACGTTCACGTGGGGCTTGGTGCGTTCGAATTTACCTTTTGCCATTTTCAAACTCCAAAAGAGCAATGCCTGTGTGAGGGTTTAACGTCTGCACCCGGTTGCTGATCCGCCACGCACAGGACAACGGGACGGGCACCGGATCGCAGATTGCAGAAACTGCTTCTAAAAAAAGAGCTGTCCGCGCTTATTTGGCAAGCGTTTACAGCCCTTTTTACTCTTATTTCGCGCGGGCGGCGACGATGGCCTCGGCCACGTTGCGCGGAGCTTCGGCGTAGTGCTTGAACTCCATCGTGTAGGTGGCGCGACCTTGCGTCATGGAGCGCAGCTGGGTGGCGTAGCCGAACATTTCGGACAGCGGCACCTCGGCCTTGATGGCCTTGCCACCGCCGACCATGTCATCCATGCCCTGCACCATGCCGCGACGGCTGGACAGGTCACCCATCACCGTGCCGGCGTAGTCTTCCGGCGTCTCGACTTCCACGGCCATCATGGGCTCGAGGATGACGGGGCTGGCCTTCTTGGCGGCTTCCTTGAAGCCGAAGATGGCGGCCATCTTGAACGCCTGCTCGGACGAGTCCACGTCGTGGTACGAGCCGAAGGTCAGAGCGACCTTCACGTCAACCACCGGGTAGCCGGCCAGCACGCCCGAGGTCAGGGCCTCGACGACACCCTTTTCCACCGCCGGGATGTACTCGCGCGGAACCACGCCGCCCTTGATTTCGTCCAGGAACTCAAAGCCCTTGCCCGGCTCGTTGGGCTCCAGACGGAACACGACGTGGCCGTACTGACCCTTACCACCGGACTGGCGCACGAACTTGCCATCCACGTCCTTGACGGTGTTGCGGATGGTTTCGCGGTAGGCCACCTGGGGCTTGCCGACGTTGGCTTCGACGCCAAACTCGCGCTTCATGCGGTCGACGATGATTTCCAGGTGCAGCTCGCCCATGCCGGCGATGATGGTCTGGCCCGACTCTTCGTCGGAACGCACGCGGAAGGACGGGTCTTCGGAGGCCAGACGCGACAGGGCGATGCCCATCTTTTCCTGGTCAGCCTTGGACTTGGGTTCCACGGCCTGGGCAATCACGGGCTCGGGGAAGATCATCTTCTCGAGCATGATGTGGTTGTCCAGATCACACAGCGTGTCACCGGTGGTCACTTCCTTCAGGCCCACGCAGGCAGCGATGTCGCCGGCGCGGATTTCTTCGATTTCCTGACGCTCGTTGGCGTGCATCTGCACGATACGGCCGATGCGCTCCTTCTTGCCCTTGACGGCGTTGTAGACGGTGTCGCCCTTGGTCAGCACGCCCGAGTAGACACGCACAAAGGTCAGCTGGCCGACAAAGGGGTCGGTCATCAGCTTGAAGGCCAGGGCCGAGAACTTCTCGTTGTCGTCAGCCTTGCGCGAAAGCTTCTTCTCTTCGTCTTCGGGGTCGGTGCCGGCCACGTCGGGGATGTCCACCGGCGAGGGCAGCAGATCCAGCACGGCGTCGAGCATGCGCTGCACGCCCTTGTTCTTGAAGGCCGAGCCGCACAGCATGGGCTGGATTTCGGTGGCGATGGTGCGCTGGCGCAGGCCGGCGATGATTTCCGCTTCAGACAGGTCACCCTCTTCCAGGTACTTGTTCATCAGCTCTTCGCTGGCCTCGGCTGCTGCCTCGACCATGTTCTCGCGCCACTTGTTGCAGGTCTCGACCAGATCGGCGGGGATGTCGCCGTATTCGAACTTCATGCCCTGGGAGGCTTCGTCCCAGATGATGGCCTTCATCTTCAGCAGATCGACCACGCCCTGGAACTTGTCTTCCGCGCCGATCGGCACCACGATGGGCACCGGGTTGGCCTTCAGGCGCAGCTTCATCTGGTCCACGACCTTGAAGAAGTTGGCACCGGTTCGGTCCATCTTGTTCACAAAGGCCAGGCGCGGCACCTTGTGCTTGTTGGCCTGACGCCAGACGGTTTCGGACTGGGGCTGCACGCCACCCACGGCGCAGTACACCATCACGGCGCCGTCGAGCACGCGCATGGAACGCTCCACCTCGATGGTGAAGTCCACGTGGCCGGGGGTGTCGATGATGTTGATGCGGTGCTCGGGGCGCGACAGGTCCATGCCCTTCCAGAAGCAGGTCACGGCCGACGAGGTGATCGTGATGCCGCGCTCTTGCTCCTGCTCCATCCAGTCGGTGGTGGCAGCGCCGTCGTGCACTTCGCCCAGCTTGTGGGTCACGCCGGTGTAGAACAGGATACGTTCGGAGGTGGTGGTTTTACCCGCATCGATGTGGGCCGAGATACCGATGTTGCGGTAGCGCTCTAGGGGTGTTTTGCGTGCCATGATGGACTTTCGTTAACGGCCAAGAGCCCGTCCGCCAAAGCGGCGAATCGGGCTCCCAGCCTTCGAGACAAAGGACGAGACTTAGAAGCGGAAGTGGCTGAAGGCCTTGTTGGCTTCGGCCATGCGATGCACTTCGTCACGGCGCTTCATCGCGCCGCCACGGCCTTCGGTGGCTTCCATCAGCTCGTTGGCCAGGCGCTGGGCCATGGACTTCTCGCTGCGCTTGCGCGCGGCTTCCTTGATCCAGCGCATCGACAGCGCCAGACGGCGCACCGGGCGCACTTCGACGGGCACCTGGTAGTTGGCGCCGCCCACGCGGCGGGACTTCACTTCCACCATGGGCTTGACGTTGTTGATGGCCGTGGTGAACACCTCCAGGGCGTTCTTCTCGGGCTGCTTCTTCTCGATCAGCTCCAGCGCGCCATAGATGATGCGCTCTGCAACTGCCTTCTTGCCGCCTTCCATGATCACGTTCATGAATTTGGACAGCTCTACATTGCCGAACTTGGGATCCGGCAGGATTTCACGTTTGGGGACTTCGCGACGACGTGGCATTTTTCACCTCTATCTTTGCTTCAGTTGGCGCCGTTTCCGAACACCGCGAGAGCCATGATGGACTCCCACTTACTCGACCCACGCAAACCATTTTGCGCTTTGGGTCACTACGCTGCACACCGCGCCACGCGGCAAGGCAGCACCAAAAATTCAAACCTGAAGAACCAGGGCTTACTTGGCCTTGGGCTTCTTGGCACCGTACTTGGAGCGCGACTGCTTGCGATCCTTGACGCCTTGCAGGTCGAGCGAACCACGCACGATGTGGTAACGCACACCGGGCAAGTCCTTGACCCGGCCGCCGCGCACCAGCACCACGCTGTGCTCTTGCAGGTTGTGGCCTTCACCGCCGATGTAGGAGATGACCTCGAAGCCATTGGTCAGGCGCACCTTGGCGACCTTACGCAGAGCGGAGTTGGGCTTCTTCGGCGTCGTGGTGTACACACGGGTGCACACGCCACGGCGCTGAGGGCAGTTTTCCATGGCAGGGCTCTTGGATTTGACAACTTCGACCGTGCGGCCCTGACGCACGAGTTGGTTAATGGTTGGCATTAATACGTCCCTAAACGTGATAAAACGAAAACGTGAATCCCTTCGGAATTTCCGAAAAGCCTTCTAATGTATCAGCTTGACCAGGCGCAGGCAATGGCTTTGTCAAAAGCCCCACGCGTGCGCCGCCGGCTTACTTGATCCAGAGGCGTATAGCGTCCCAGGTGCGGCCGAAGATGCCCGCCTGGCCCACATCCTCCAGGGCCACCAGGGGCAGCTCGGCGACCTGCTGCTCGCCAAGTTTGACGCGCAGCGTGCCCACCGGCTGCCCCTTGGTGAAGGGAGCCAGCAGCGGATCCTGGCGCACGATCTCGGTGCTGACCTTGCCGGCGCTGCCCGAGGGCACGGTGATCACGATGGCCTGCTCGCGGCCGATCTTGAGCGTGCTCTGCGTACCCTTCCAGATGGCGGGCGTGGCCGCGGCCTGGCCGGCGTCGAACAGTTTGACCGAGTCGAACGCCGTGTAGCCCCAGTTCAGGAGTTTCTGGCTTTCATTGGCGCGCGCGTTCTCGCTGGCCGCGCCTAGCACGATGGATAGCAAACGGCGCTGGCCCAAATTGGGAAAGTCGCGCTTGGCCGTGGCCACCAGGCAGTAGCCCGCCGCCGCCGTATGGCCGGTCTTCAGGCCATCCACCGTCGGGTCACGAAACAGCAGCGCATTGCGATTGCTGCTGTTGGAGGCCGGCGTGCCCTCGTAGCGGTACTGCTTGGTGGCGTAGTAATGCATGTACTGTGGAAAGTCCTGCATCAACCGCGTGGCCAGGGTCGCCAGATCCTTGGCGGTGGTGGTGTGACCGGGTTCGGTCAGGCCCTCGGGGTTCTTGTAGCTGGTACCCGTCATGCCAAGGGCCTTGGCCTGCTCGTTCATCAGGCGCACGAAGTTCTCCGCCGTTCCACCGACGCCCTCGGCCAGGGCCATGGTGGCGTCGTTGCCGGACTGCACGATCATGCCCTTGAGCAGGTCATCGACCGGCACCTGCATCTTGGGGTCGATGAACATGCGCGAGCCGGGCATCTTCCAGGCGCGCTCGCTCACCGGCAGCTTCTGCTCCAGCGTGATCTTCTTGGCGCGCAGGGCGTCGAACACCAGGTAGCCGGTCATCAGCTTGGTGAGCGAGGCCTGCTCCACCGGCGCGTCGATGTCCTTGGAGGCCAGCACCTGGCCGGCCGTCACGTCCACCAGCAGGTAGTTGCGCGCGGCGATTTCCGGCGGCTGGGGCGCCTGGGCCCAGAGGATGGCCGGAGCCATCAGGGCGGCGCAGGCGAGGGAACGCAATGAGGGCAGGAGAGACTTCATGGTGGGAGCGGGTACTTCAAGCAACTGAAAGCGACATACCAGCCGCGGCGGCCGGTATGCGTGTGGAAATGAGGGAGGTGCGTCAGGCCACGGCCTGCAAGTGGCGCGTGGCCAGGCTGCGCAACAGCGGCAATTGTCCGTGAAAGAAATGTCCGCCCCCCGGCACAACCGTAACCGGCAGTGTCTGCGGCCGGGCCCAGTCCATCACGCTGGTCAGCGGCACGGTTTCATCATGCTCGCCATGCACGACGAGGGTGCGCAGATGCGCCTCGGGCGGCACCGGCGCCACCGTGAAGCGGCTGGCGGCCGTGCCCACGAGCACGGCTGCGACCACCTCGCGCTCGCTCCACAGCCGCGCCAGCGCATGGCTGGTGACGAAGGCGCCAAACGAAAAACCGGCCAGGGCGATCGGCCCCTCGGGCGCCATGTGCTGCACCACGGCCAGCAGGTCGTCGAGCTCGCCCTGGCCGTCGTCATGCACGCCGGCCGAGGCGCCCACGCCGCGGAAGTTGAAGCGCACAGCGGCAAAGCCGCCGGAGACAAAGGCGCGCGCCAGGGTCTGCACGACCTTGTTGTCCATGGTGCCGCCAAACAGCGGATGCGGGTGGGCGATCACGGCCACGCCGCGCGGCGCCACGCCGGCGGCCGCGGCGTCGCGCGCTACCTCGATGGCGCCGGCAGGGCCCGCCAGGCTCAGGCGTTCGGTCTGGGCATTCATGTTTGCTATTTAATCAAGAGCTTATTGCACTTTACCATCAAGCGTTACAGGCCAAAATCTTTATGAATAATGATCAACGCCCAAGTTCCGGCGGCGTGAGCAAACGCTCCACCACCACGCCGTTCTTCAGGTGCGACTCGACGATCTCCTCAATGTCGGCGATGTCCACATAGCTGTACCAGATGCCCTCGGGGTAGACCACGGCGATGGGGCCGCCGGCGCAGCGATCCAGGCAACCGGACTTGTTCACCCGCACCTTGCCCGCGCCAGCCAGACCCTGCTGCTTGACCAGCGCCTTGCAATGCTCGAACGCCTGTTGCGCGCCGTGCTGGGCGCAGCAGTTCTCGCCATTGGTGCGCTCATTCAGGCAAAAGAAGATGTGGCGCTGGTAGTACTGGGGGGTGGTTTCGCTCATGGGTGGCAATTTTAGGATTGCACGTCGCGCCGCGACACGCGCAGCAGCACATACAGCAGCGCGGCGTAGGGCCAGAGCCAGCCCAGCCACTGGCCCAGGCCATAGAAGCGGATGAAACGCCCCTGCTCCCAGGCCTGCAGGGTCTGCGCAAAGTAGGCGTTGGTGGGCGCCTGGTTGAGCAGGTTCAGGTGCAGCATCAGCACCAGCAGCAGCACCGCCGCGCAGCCGCGCCGGGGCAGCGTGGCCAACCCCAGGGCCGCCGCCAGGCCCACGCCCAGACCGATCGCCGTGGCCGGCGTGAGCCACTCCCAGGCATGCGCCGGGCCGTAGCTGAGCAAGGCGGACAGCGCCGTTGCCGCCACGCCAACGGCCAGCGCCGACAGCGCCAGCAGCATGCGCCGCCCCATGTGGCGCATGATGCAGAAACCCAGCAGGCAGGGGATGAGCAGCCCCAGAGCCACGGCCAGCAGCTCGCCCCCATGCGACAGCGGCTCCAGCGCCAAGTCCACGGCCGGCAGCCAGGCGCTGAACGGTGTGCCCTCCAGCACATCCGCCAGCGCCGCCTCCAGCCGCTCCCACACCTGCCCCAGGCCCAGTGGCAGGGCCGCCGGAAACAGCAGCGCCCAGGGCCACAGCGCCAGCAGCACCAGCGCGCCACGCGCCTGCGGCACGAACCAGCGCTCGCGAAACCGGCTCCAGTGCGAGATCGCCCCCAGGCGCTCGAGCAGCGCCGCCACCAGCGCGCCCAGCAGCGCGCCGGCGGCGTTGAGCCCCAGATCCATGTTGGAGGGCACGCGCCGCGGCAGATAGATCTGCAAAAACTCCATGGAGAGCGACAGCAGCGCCCCGGCCAGCGCCGCCGCCGGCACGGCCGCGCGCGGCCAGTGCGTGCGCAGCAGGGCCAGCGCCAGCAGAAAGCCCAGGGGCGCGTAGCCAGCCAGATTCAGGTTGACGTCAAACCAGGTCCAGTACGGCGGCGGCATGCGCGCCGTTAGGAACACCCAGGGCGACACGCCCTGCTCGCGCCAGCCCTCGAAGGGAAACAGGCTGGCAAAGACGATCAGCGCGGCATAGATGAGCGCCAGGGGCCAGGCCGATGTCTTGTGCATGGCGCAGCGGCCAGCCTCAGAAAGGCTTGACTACCACCAGCGCCACGGCAACGACCAGCAGCAGCACCGGAACCTCATTGAACCAGCGAAACCAGCGGTGGCTATGCTGGTCAGTGTTCGCCGCCAGGGCACGCAGCATGCGCGCGCAAATCCAGTGGTACAGCACGATGAGCACCACCACGCCCAGCTTGGCATGCAGCCAGCCGTTGCCGGCCCCCTGCCCTATGCCATAGCCCAGCCACAGCCACAGGCCCAGGCCAATGGCGGGCACGGCCAGCAGTGTGGTGAAGCGCAGCAACTTGCGCGCCATGAGCAGCAGCCGGTCGCGCTCGGCCACCGAGCCCGGCGCCACCATGGCCAGGTTGACGAAGATGCGCGGCAGGTAGAACAGGCCGGCAAACCAGCTGGCGATGAAGACGATGTGAAAGGTTTTGACCCAGAGCATCGGCGCAGTGTACGCGCCGGGTTCGGCCAAAAAAGAGGCCCGGACGGAGCCGGGCTGGAAAGCCTTGCGACGATCAACACCGCAGGGCCCCGCTCAGGGAGGTAAAGCGGGGGGCAGCCAGGCCGCCCGGGCGCAATCTAGCATTGGCGGGCGGTGGGCGCAAGCGCACTAGCCCAGCGCCTGTCCCAGCGCCTGCTGCAGCGCCCGCGCCAGCTGGCGCACATCGGGCGGCGTAGCGCTGAGCTGGGTGCAATCCACCGTGCGCCGGCGCATGGCGGCCTCGTCCTGGGGCTGCCCCATGGCAGAGCACAACAGCGCCCAGTCGGGCGGCGTGACCAGGGTGCCGGCCACCAGCAGCACGCCGGTGCGCTGGCGCCGCTGGGCCAGGCCGACGAGCTTGCGGCCGGCGGCGTCCACCACCTCCCAGGGCGCCAGGCTGCCGTAGCAGGCCCAGGGGACGACGGGGCCGGTGCGCGCGTTGCAGGCATCGACCTGATCGGGCGGCAGGGCCGTGGAGGGCACGCCCAGGTTTGAGAGCAGATCCACATGCAGCTGGCCCAGGCCGTGGTAGCTGTCTGGCAGGCGGCCCTGCACCCAGGGGTGATCCAGTGGCAGCACCACCGAGCAGCTGAGCATCCACGGCCCGGTGAGCACCGCGCCGCCGCCCGAGGGGCGCAGCAGCAGCTCGGCCGCGCCGCCCAGGCGCGCGCGGGCGCCGTCCTCGAACTTGCGCTGCGAGCAGCCGAGCACGATGGCCGGCGCCTCGTACTGCCACACGGCAAAGCGCGGCCGGGTCACGGGCTCCAGCATTTGCTGGCGGTTCCAGGCCTGCTCCTGGGCTATGGTTGAAAGGGGGCTCTCTTGGGCGATCATGGGCGCGAAGGCTATCACCTGCCGGGGGGCGCATTGGGATGTGGGGGACAATGCCCACCATGCATCTGTCCAGCCCCACCCCCTTCCCCGCCAACCGTCCGCGCCGCCTGCGCCGCGACGCCTTTACCCGCAACCTGGTGCGCGAGAACATGCTCACGCCGCACGACTTCATCTACCCGGTGTTCGTGCACGAGGGCAGCAAGCTCGCCGTCCCCGTTCCCTCCATGCCCGGCGTGCAGCGCCTGAGCCTGGACTTGCTGCTGCCCGTGGCCGAGGAATGCGTCAAACTGGGCGTGCCCTACCTGGCGCTGTTCCCGTCGATAGACGCTGCGCTGAAAACCCCCGACGGCAAGGAGGCGCTGAACCCCGAGGGCCTGATCCCACGCGTGGTGCGCGCCTTGAAGAAGGAGTTCCCGCAGCTCGGCGTGATGACCGACGTGGCGCTGGATCCCTACACCAGCCACGGCCAGGACGGCGTGCTGGACGACACCGGCTACATCCTGAACGACGAGACGGTGGAGATTCTTACCGGCCAGGCCCTCACCCATGCCCAGGCCGGCGTGGACATGGTGGCGCCCAGCGACATGATGGACGGGCGCATAGGCGCCATTCGCGAGGCGCTCGAGGCCCACGGCCTGATCCACACGCGCATCATGGCCTACAGCGCCAAGTACGCCAGCGCCTTCTACGGGCCGTTCCGCGACGCCGTGGGCTCCAGCGCCAACCTGGGCGCGAGCAACAAGGACGTCTATCAGATGGACCCGGCCAACAGCGACGAGGCCCTGCGCGAGGTGGCGCTGGACATTGCCGAGGGCGCCGACATGGTCATGGTGAAACCCGGCATGCCCTACCTGGACGTGCTGCGCCGCGTGAAGGACGAGTTCAAGGTGCCCACCTTTGCCTACCAGGTGAGTGGCGAATACGCCATGCTGAAAGCCGCCGCCGCCAACGGCTGGCTGGACCACGACAAGGTGATGCTGGAGGCGCTCTTGGCCTTCAAGCGCGCGGGGGCCGACGGCATCCTGACCTACTTTGCGCTGGACGCCGCACGCCTGCTTAAAAAATAATAGCTGCTCGCGCTTGATATAAAAGCGCTGGAGGCCGATTTGACTGAAAACACGCTACAGCCGATCCGCGTCTTCCATCTGCAGCCGGGCAGCGGCGCGCAAGAGCTGGCGGGCCTGCCCCAGGCGCCGCCGGCCCAGGGCTTTTACTGGATCGCCTGCACGCGCGCGGCCTTCAGCGCCGAGCTGCCGCGCCTGCAGGCCGCGCTGCAGACACTGGCCGGGCAGCAGCTGGTGGATCTGCATGTGTCCGACCTGCTCAACGCCCAGCTGCCATCGCATTACGACTACACCGCGCAATACGACCTGCTGGTGGTGCGCCGCCTGGCCCAGGCACAGGCCGCCGGCCCCGCGCCGCTGCGCACCAGCGCCCGTGGCGGGCCGCCCGTGCTGCGGCGCATAGATACCAGCCCGGTGGGCTTTGCCGTGTTTGACCAGGTGCTGCTGTCGGTACACCCCGAGGACTGCGGCGTGCGCGACGCCTATGCCGCGCGCCTGGTCACACCCATGGCCGCCGCGGCCATCAGCGCCACCGCGGCCGAGGCCGTGGTGCACGAGCTGCGCAGCGGCCCCGTGGCCGGCACGCGCCTGCCGCCCAGCCCGGCCGACCTGATGCTGCGCGTGGTCAACCACATCGTCGACAACTACCTGGATCTGCGCCGCGAACTCTCGCGCCAGCTCGACCACTGGCAGGCCGAGCTGCTGCGCCCGCGCACGCGCTTTGGCAACTGGGGGGCGTTGCTGGATGCGCGCCTGAACCTGCACCAGCTGGACGAAATCTGCGAAGACCAGCGCACCGCCGTGCGCGCCTGGCTGGAAGCGCTGGACAGCTGGAGCGAGCCCGAGGGCAGCGCCGCTGCCCTGCGCGAACTGGATCTGCTCAAGGTGCGCAGCCGCGACGTGCTGGAACATATCGAGCGCGTGGTAACCCATGTGCGCCGCCTGGAGCACAGCACCGAGACCGCCGTGCAGATGCACTTCTCGGTGCAGAGCAACCGCACCAACGACATCATGCGCACGCTCACGGCGCTGACCGCCGTGTTCCTGCCGCTGAACCTGATCGCCGGCATCTTCGGTATGAACTTCGAGTTCCTGCCGCTCATCCACCAGCAGCACGGCTTCTGGTGGGCCATGGCGGCCATGGGGCTGATCTCTATCACCCTGGTGGCGCTGTTCTGGCGCAAGCGCTACCTGGCGCGCACAGGCCAGGGTTGATCCCCTGCCCCAGCCACGCGCCGTCGGTGCAAGCCACCCAGGCTTGACGCAGCGCAAGCCCCGGCGGCGGCTGGCTTCCAGAGAGCACCAAGGCATGCCACCATGGCCGGCATGAAACGCATCAAGACCAGTCTGTTCGGCCTGTTCGCGGGCATGACCGCGCTGTGGCTGGTGGCCGAGGCGCCTGCGCTGGCCGCGGCCAAGGGGGTATTTCAGTGGCGCCACCTGCTGGTGCAGTACACGGGCCTGCTGGCCATGGGGGCGATGTCCGTGGCCATGCTGCTGGCGGTGCGCCCGGCCTGGCTGGAGCCGCGCCTGCATGGGCTGGACAAGATGTACCGGCTGCACAAATGGCTGGGCGTGGCGGGCCTGGTGCTGGCCATCACGCATTGGCTGTGGGCCCAGGGGCCGAAGTGGCTGGTGCAGGCCGGGCTGCTCACCCGCCCGGGACGCGGGCCGCGCGCACCCGAGGCGCTGGAGATACTGCGCCTGCTGCGCAGCCTGCGCGGCCTGGCCGAAAACCTGGGCGAGAAGGCCTTCTACATCGCCGTGATCCTGATCGCACTGGCGCTGATCAAGCGCTTTCCGTACCGCCATTTCTTTCGCACCCACCGCTGGCTGGCGCTGCTGTATCTGGTGCTGGTGTTCCATAGCGTGGTGCTGCTGGACTTTGCCTACTGGCGCCAACCCGTGGGCTGGGCCATGGGTCTGCTGCTGGCGTCGGGCAGCGTGGCCGCCGGCATCAGCCTGCTGCGGCGCATAGGCGCGCAGCGCAAGGCGCTGGGCGAGATCGTGCGGCTCGACTACCTCGACGCCGTGCAAGTGCATGCCGTCACCGTGCAGCTCAAGACCCCCTGGGCCGGCCATGAGGCCGGGCAGTTTGCCTTTGTCACCTTTGACGAGGCCGAGGGCGCGCACCCGTTCACCATGTCATCGGCCTGGACGGGCGACGGGCGGCTGCTGTTTCTCATCAAGGCGCTGGGCGACTACACGCGCACACTCGGGCATGCGCTGCGCGTGGGCGACACGGCGATCGTCGAGGGCCCGTACGGGCGCTTTCATTTCGAGGGCAGCGCGCAGCGCCAGATCTGGATCGGCGCGGGCATTGGCGTCACGCCCTTCGTGGCGCGCATGCAGGCGCTGGCGGCGCAGCCGGACGGCCGTTCGGTGGACTTCTTCCATGTCACGGCCGAGGTGGACGAGCGCGCCCTGGCCCTGCTGCGCGCCGACGCCCAGGCCGCGGGCGTGCGCCTGCACCTCGTCGTCTCGCGGCGCGGCGACACGGACAGCCTGTTCACCGGCGAGCGCCTGCGCGCCCAGGTGCCGGACTGGCTGCAGGCCGATGTCTGGTTCTGCGGCCCGGCGAACTTTGGCGATGCGCTGCAGCAAGACCTGGTGGCGCATGGGCTGGCGCCCGGGCATTTCCAGCGCGAGCTGTTCGAGATGCGCTGAATACTATCTAATTAATAGCTGTCATCGCTTACCCATCAAGCGTTACAGCCTATTTTCTTATCAGAACACCCCGCCACCTGACCGGCCACGGGCGCATCGCCCTCGCCCAGGCCGCTGGCGCCGCCCCAGCCCTGCAGGGGCTCATGCGGCAACGCCTCGGGGTGGGCGATATGGCCGGTGGCGGGGTCGTAGCCCACCTGGCGCAGGTGATGGGCCAGGCCGGCGTCCATGGCGTCGATATGCTGCGGCAGCCATACGGCCAGCTCGGCGGCCATGAGGCGCAGCTCCACCAGGCGGCCCTTGCGCGCGCGCTCGGTGCCGTCACGCATGATGTTCAGCACCTGCTGGTGTTGCTGGCTGTGGCAGTTGCCGGCGGCAAAGCGCGTGGCCTGCATCCAGCGGTCTTCCTCGGCGAAATGCGCCTCGGTATGGGCCAGCAGCCGCTCCCAGGCGGCCATCAGCCGCGCGTCGTCGGCGCCCTGCACGGCCTGCAGCAGCGCCACGCATTCCTGGTGCGTGGCGTCCATCTGGGCCATCTCGACGCCCATGTCCTCGGACCATTGCAATGTCGTCATGCGGCTGTCCATGCTTCATCGCCCCTGCTGGCGCAGCCAGGCGGCCAGCTCGTCGGCCAGCTGGGCCGTCGCCTCGGCCAGGGCGCGCGCGCCGCCGGCGGCGTCGGCGCTGGGCGCCGGGCGCCGGGCCACGAACACCTGCTGCGCCACCAGCGTTTCGCCGGTCATGGCGGCATCGGCCAGCACGGCGCGCAGGCGCACCACGCCGGCGCTGTCCTGGGCGCTGCTGAAGACCTGGCTGAACTCCTCCAGCTGCACGCGCAGCACGCTGGGCAGGCGCCCCTGGCTGGGCTGCTGCACCGCCGCCTGGTTGGCCGAGAGCACGATGCGCTCGCGCCCCAGGCGCTCGCGCAGCGCCTGCTGCAAAAGCTGCGCGGGCGGCTGGCTCCAGCGCGCCTGGCTGTAGGGGAGCAGCTGCTGGGCGTTGGCGTAGGCCAGCCGGTACAGCAGGGCGCTGCTGCCCTCGGCCGCGGCTGCACCGCCCACGTCCAGCAACACCAGCGGCGGCGCATCCGGCGGGGCCGGCTGGGCCTGGGCGGCGCCGGGGCCAAAGTCGTATACGGTGGCGCGCGGTGGCGGCTCGGGCAGGGCGGAGCAGCCCGCCAGCAGGGCGGCGAACAGCAGGCAAAACACCCTGACGATGTACATCTCGCCTATGCCCCTCACCCCTCCCTCTCCCCAGAGGGGCGAGGGCGACCGGTTGCGCCGGTATTGCTCCCTCTCCCTCTGGGAGAGGGCGGGGGTGAGGGCTAGTGGCCCAGTTTGAGGCATGTGATTTATCAGGCGAAAAATGCCTCCAACGCCCGACTTGTAAACGTCAACAGCTACTGTTTTAATAGTTTTCATGGCAATCCTTGGGGCGGTATCAGGGCTGGGCCGCGGGCGCCACAAAGCCCGGCTCGCCCGGCCCGGCGGCGCCGCGGCCCGGGCCGTAGATGAGCGACTGCGGGTTGTCGCCAATGCCGCTGACGGTGCGGCCCAGGCGGCGCGCGGCCTGGGCGGTCTCGTCGGCGGCGTTGTTCACGCGCGGCAGGGTCACGCGGCCAAAGCGGTCCACGGCCACGGCCAGCGAGCGGGCGCTGCTGCTGATCTCGGTCAGCGGCCCGCCGTCGGCCCGCAGGGCGCGCACGGCCTGGTTCACCTCGTCGGCCGCGCCGGCGGCGCTGGCACCGGCCTGGCGCAGCGCCTGCAGGGTCTGCTGCGCGTCCTGCGTCAGCGCGGGCATGCCGGCCAGGGCCGGATCCAGGCGCGTGCTGACGGTGTGATCCAGGCGCCGCACCAGCTGGTCTATGCTGGCGGCGGCGGCGCCCAGATGCTGCAGCGCCTGGCCAAAATGCTGCTGGTTGTCCTCGCCCAGCAAGGTCCCCAGGCGCGCCATCACGTCCTGCACCTGGCCCAGGATGGCCGGGCCCTGCTCGGCCAGCTGGCTCAGCGGCGAGCTCTGCAGCGGCAGGCGCGGCAGGCCGCTGGCGCCGGGCGCGGGCTGCGGCAGCGGCGCATCGGCGTCGTCCAGCTGGATATGGGCCAGGCCGGTCACGCCCTGGTAGCCCAGGGTGGCGAAGGTGGTGTCGGCTATGGGCGCGTCGGTGTTCACGGCGATGCGGATCAGCACATGGCCCACGGCCTGCGGGTCAAAGCCGATGGAGCGCACCTTGCCCACGGCCACGCCCTTGTAGCGCACGGCGGCCTGGGGCTGCAGGCCGCTGACGCTTTCCTTGCTGGAGAGCTCGTACACCCGGTAGTCGGTCTGGTCGCGCGTGAGCCACATGGCCAGACCCGCCAGCAGCGCGGCGACCGCTATCACGAAGATGCCCGCGGCCAGGGCATGTGCTTTGTTTTCCATCAGGCCTCCTGGGGCGCAGCGGCGGGGTCAGGCGGCTGCGCCATGGCGCGGCGCCCGCGTTCGCCGGCAAAGTAATGGTGAATGAAAGGATGGTCGAACTGCGCCACCTGCTGCGCCGTGCCGCTGGTGATGACATGCCGGTCGGCCAGCACGGCCACGCGCGTGGACAGGGCAAACAACGTGTCCAGGTCATGCGTGACCATGATCACCGTCAGGCCCAGCGCGGCGTGCAGCTCGCGCAGCAGTTCGCAGAATTCGTCCGAGCTGAACGGGTCCAGCCCCGCCGTGGGCTCGTCCAGCAGCAGCAGCGGCGGGTCCATGATCAGCGCGCGCGCCAGGGCCACGCGCTTGATCATGCCGCCCGAGAGGTCGGCCGGCATGCGCGTGGCGTGCTCGGCCTTCAGCCCCGCCAGGCGCAGCTTGACCATGGCCACGTCCTGCACCAGCGCGGGCGGCAGCGTGCCCAGCTCGCGCAGCGCAAAGGCAATGTTGTCCAGCACGTTGAAGGCCGAGTACAGCGCGCCATGCTGGAACAGCATGCCCACGCGGGCGCTGGCGCCCTCGCCTCCGAGCTCGGCGGCGGGCCGGCCCAGCACCGTGACGCTGCCGCGCGTGGGCCGCGTCAGGCCCAGGATATGGCGCAGCAGCACCGTCTTGCCGGTGCCGGAGCCGCCCACCAGCGCCAGGATTTCGCCGCGGCGCACGGTCAGCTGCAGTTGGTCATGCACGGTGAAGGCGCTGTCGCCCTGGCCGAAGACGGTGGCCAAGTCGCGGATCTCGATGATGGTGTCTGCATCCGCCATGATCAGAATCCCACGCTGCGGAAGGCCACGGCGAACACCGCGTCCACGATGATGACCATGGTGATGGCGCTGACCACCGAGGCCGTCGTGCCCTCGCCCAGGCTTTGCGTGTTGGGCTTGACGCGCAGCCCCCAGTGGCAGCCGATCAGGGCGATGAACACACCGAACACCACCGACTTGGCCATGGCCAGCCAGAGGTTGGAGACTTGCACCGCCGCCGGTAGCACCTGCAGGAAATAGGCCGCCGAGATGCCCATGGTCAGATCCGCCGCCAGCATGCCGCCGGCCAGCGCCGCCAGCGTGGTCCACAGCGCGATCAGCGGCATGGCCAGGCCCAGCGCCAGCGCACGCGGCAGCACCAGGCGAAAGCCATGCGCTATGCCCATGACGCGCATGGCGTCGAGTTCCTCGGTCACGCGCATCACGCCGATCTGCGCGGTGATGGCCGAGCCCGAGCGCCCGGCCACCAAAATCGCGCCCAGCATGGGCCCGAGCTCGCGGATCAGCGAGATGCCCAGGATGTTGACGATGAAGGCCTCGGCGCCAAACTGGCGCAGCTGCAGGCTCATCAGATAGGCCAGCACCACGCCGATCAGAAAACCCACCAGCGCCGTGATCGGCAGGGCCCGCGCGCCCATCTGGTAGAGATGGCCCGAGATGTCGCGCCAGGGCGCGCGCAAGGGCTTCGCCGCCAGGCGCAGCATGTCCAGCAGCAGCTGGCCCACCAGCAACACCAGGCCCGTGAGGTGATCCAGCGCGTGCAGCACCAGCTCGCCCAGGCGGTCGATCTGCGTGGACAGGCGCCAGGGGGCGGGGGCCGCGCAGGGTGTGGAGAACTGCGCCACGCGCTCCAGCATCTGGCGCTGGGTGTCGCTCAGTTCGATCTGCCCCGGCCAGGCGCGGCCCCAGTGGTTCCACAGGATTTGCGCGCCCACATGATCCAGCCGCGCCAAGTCGCGCAGGTTCCAGGCATGGCCGGGGCCGCAGGCCTTGAGCTCGCCGGCCACGCGCCGCCAGGCCTGGCGCTCGGCAAAGGCCGCCGCCACCCAGTCACCCTGCGGCAGGGCGCAGGGCGTGGCGGTGCTGTCTTGCACGATGGTCGGAGGGGACGGGACGGGCATGGTGGTGGTAACGGGGCCGCAGACGCGAACGGGATGCGGCGCATCATTTCACAGATTGACACGGGCCTGTGGCGGGCCATGAAAAAACATCAAAATCTGGCCATGACGCGCATGGGCTGTTCGCCAAAAGCAATCAAAACCATAGCATGAAGGAGTTCCCCTCTCGACACTTCAGCGCCGATCCGCACAATCCGCCGCAGCACCGCGCCATCCCTGCGCGGCATTCTCTCCGACGACGGCCCCCATGAGCGACACCACTTTCGACTACATCATCATCGGCGGCGGCACGGCCGGCGCCCTGCTCGCCAACCGCCTGAGCGCCGACCCCCAGGCCCGGGTGCTGCTGGTGGAGGCCGGGCGCAAGGACGACTACCACTGGATCCACATTCCCGTGGGCTACCTGTACTGCATAGGCAACCCGCGCACCGACTGGCTCTACAACACCGAGCCCGACGCCGGCCTGAACGGCCGCAGCCTGCGCTACCCGCGCGGCAAGACGCTGGGCGGCTGCAGCAGCATCAACGGCATGATCTACATGCGCGGCCAGGCGCGCGACTACGACCAATGGGCCGACATCACCGGCGACGACGCCTGGCGCTGGAGCAACGTGCTGCCCGCCTTCAGGCGCCACGAGGACCATTGGCGCCTGGACGAGCCGGGCAGCGCCAGCGAGGCCTTCCAGCAGCTGCACGGCAACAAGCGCACCGGCAGCACGGGCGAATGGCGCGTGGACAAGCAGCGCCTGCGCTGGGACATCCTGGATGCATTTGCCCAGGCCGCGACCGAGGCCGGCATTCCCGCCACCGACGACTTCAACCGCGGCACCAATGAGGGCGTGGGCTACTTCGAGGTGAACCAGAAGGACGGCTGGCGCTGGAACACCGCCAAGGCCTTTCTGCGCCCGACCTGCTACGGCCGGCCCAACTTCGAACTCTGGACATCGGCCCAGGCCACGCGCGTGCTCACCGAAAAGCAGGCCGACGGCAGCCTGCGCTGCACCGGCGTGCAGGTGTGGACGGGCGAGGAGATGGTCACCGCCCACGCCCAGCAGGAGGTCATCCTGAGCGCCGGCGCCGTGAACTCGCCGCAGATCCTGCAGCTGTCGGGCATGGGCCCGGCGGCGCTGCTGCGCCAGCATGGCATTGATGTGCGGCTGGACCTGCCCGGCGTGGGCGCCAACCTGCAGGACCACCTGCAGATCCGCGCCGTGTACAAGGTGCAGAACGTGGCCACCCTGAACACCCTGGCCAATAGCCTGGTGGGCAAGGCAAAAATTGGCCTGGAGTACCTGCTCAAGCGTAGCGGGCCGATGAGCATGGCGCCGTCGCAGCTGGGCGCCTTCACGCGCAGCCGGCCTGATCTGCCCTGGCCCAACATCGAATACCACGTACAGCCGTTGTCGCTGGAGGCCTTCGGCGAGCCGTTGCACGACTTCCCGGCCTTCACCGCCAGCGTCTGCAACCTGAACCCGACCAGCCGCGGCAGCGTGACCATCAAGAACGCCGACTTTCGCAGCGCGCCGGCGATCGCGCCCAACTACCTGTCCACCCCCGAGGATCGCCAGGTGGCGGCCGACAGCCTGCGCATCACGCGCCACATCGTCGCCCAGCCGGCGCTGGCGCGCTACCGCCCCGAGGAATACAAGCCCGGCCCGCAGTACCAGAGCGACGAGGAACTGGCGCGCCTGGCCGGCGACATCGCCACCACCATCTTCCACCCCGTGGGCACCACGCGCATGGGCCGCATCGACGACCCGCTGGCCGTGCTCGACGCACGGATGCGCGTGCGCGACGGCCGCGGCGGCGTGGTCGCCGGCCTGCGCGTGGTGGACGCGGGCGCCATGCCCAGCATCACCAGCGGCAACACCAACGCACCCACGCTGATGATGGCCGAGATGGCGGCGCAGTGGATCATCGAGGCCTCGCGCGCCAAGAGGTGACCCCGCTGCAGCCGCGATGGCGGCTTGCGGGAAATCACCAATGTCTCTTGCGCGACTGCTACCGTACAGTCTTGCCACTCGACGCGTGCCTCGGCTCGCCGCACGAGGGGACCGAGGAGACAAACCCCGAAATCAACAACACGCACATCATTGAGGCATCCACCATGAGATGCCATTTCTCAAGGCACCTGCAACCCAGGTGCCTTTTTTATTGCCCGGCGCGGCAGCCTCTGCGCACGTAGGACAATCGCCGCCATGGAATGGATCATCGTCTCGCTGGCCTCGCTGCTGGCCGGTTTTGTAGATGCGATCGTGGGCGGCGGCGGCCTGATCCTGCTGCCCGCACTGTTTGCCACCTTTGCCAGCGCCCCGCCCGCCACGCTGCTGGGCACCAACAAGGCGGCGACCTTCTGGGGCACCTCCATGGCCACCTGGCAGTACAGCAAACGGGTGCAAATCCCGTGGCGCGCCATGCTGCCGGGCGTCGCCGCGGGGTTTGTCGGTTCATTCATCGGCGCCTGGGCCGTGACCCAGATGTCGCCCGACTTCCTGCGCAAGCTGCTGCCCCTGGTGATGGTGGCGGTGCTGGCCTACACCCTGGCCAAGAAGGACCTGGGCCTGCAGCATGCGCCGCGCTTCAGAGGCCGCACCGAGCGCCTTATCGTCGGCACCATCGGCCTGGTGATCGGTCTGTATGACGGTTTCTTCGGCCCCGGCACCGGCAGTTTTTTCGTGTTCGCCTTTGTGCGCCTGCTGGGCTATGACTTCTTGAACGCCTCGGTCTCGGCCAAGCTGCTGAACCTGGCCACCAATGTCTCGGCCATCATTCTGTTTGCCGCGAAGGGCCATATCTGGTGGCATTTCATGGTGCCGCTGGCCGTGGCCAACGTACTCGGCAGCATGCTTGGCACCTACATGGCCCTGCGCCACGGCACGGGCTTTGTGCGCGCCATCTTCATCCTGGTGGTGGGGGCGCTGATATTGAAGACCGGCTACGACGCCTTTCTGCGCTGAAGGAGAAATCACCCATGACCGAGCTGACCCTGATAGGCGCACCCACCGACGTCGGCGCCAGCGTGCTGGGCGCCAGCATGGGGCCCGATGCGCTGCGCATCGCCGGCATAGCGCGCGCCCTGCAGGGCCTGGGCCTTGCGGTGCAGGACCTGGGCAATTTGAGCGGACCGGGTAACCCACAGGCGGCGCCGCAAGGTGGGTTTCGCCATCTCGTCGAGGTCACCCGCTGGAACGAGGCGGTATTCGCCGCCACGCTGTCCGCGCTGCAGGCCGGGCGGCTGCCGCTGCTGATGGGGGGCGACCACTGCCTGGCGATCGGCTCCATCAGCGCCGTGGCGCGCCACTGCAGCGCGCGGGGCAGGCGGCTGAAGGTGCTGTGGTTTGACGCCCATGCCGACGCGAACACGCCGGCGTCCTCACCCAGCGGCAACCTGCACGGCATGCCGGTGGCCTGCCTGCTCGGCCATGGGCCGGCGCAGCTGACGCAGCTGGCCGGCGCCGCAGCGGCCCTGCAGGCGCAGCAGATCACGCTGGTTGGCGTGCGCAGCGTGGACGCGACGGAGAAAAGCTTCGTCAACACCCTGGGCATAGAGGTCTACGACATGCGCAGCATCGACGAGCTGGGCATGCGCGCGGTGATGCAGGCGGCGCTGGCCGACGTGGACGAGAACACCCACCTGCACCTGAGCTTCGACATGGACGGCCTGGACCCCACCATCGCCCCCGGCGTGGGCACGCCGGTGCGCGGCGGCCCCACCTACCGCGAGACACAGCTGTTCATGGAGATGCTGGCCGACAGCGGCGCCTTAGGCTCGGTGGACATCATGGAGCTGAACCCGGCGCTGGATCTGCGCAACCAGACCGCCGAGCTGGCGGTAGACCTACTCGAGAGCCTGTTCGGCAAGTCCACGCTGATGCGCGCCTGAACCAGCCGGGCATCGGCCGCAACAGGGGTTTGTTGCAATGTATGCATGGCCTTATGCATACCTATAATGCAGCCGCCTCGCCAGGCCCCGACCCGGGTCGCCAGCGTGGCCAACGACTTCCGGCTTGTGGATCACCAGCCGGATTTTTTGTACCTGAGAGCGTGGTCACGCTCCCATACCACGCAGGAACCGCTTCATGAAGATGCTCAAGACCCTGGCCGCCGCCCTGGCCGTTTGCGCCGCCGTCACCGTGCAGGCCCGCCCCCTGGAAGACATCCAGAAGAGCGGCACCATCATCCTCGCATCCGAAGGCCAGTACGCGCCCTTCAACTTCTTCCAGGGCAAGCAGCTGACCGGCTACGAGATCGAGGTCGGCGAGGCCGTGGCCAAGAAGATGGGCCTGAAGTTCGAGTGGAAGACGGTGGGCTTTGACGCCCTGCTGACCGGCCTGGCGCAAGACCGCTGGGATCTGGTCATCGCCAGCCACGCCATCACCGAAGAGCGAGCCAAGGCCGTGACCTTCACGGCCCCGCATTACTGCTCGGGCGGCCAGATCGTCAGCATGACGCCGGCCATCGCCAAGGCCGCCGACCTGGCCGGCAAGACCGTCGCCGTGCAGACCGGCACGACCTACCTGGACGCCGTGAAGAAGGTGCCCGGCGTCAAGGAGGTGAAGAACTTCCCGACCGATGACGCCGCCCGCAACGCCCTGGGCAGCAAGCGGGTGGACGCCTGGGTGACCGACCGTTTCGTCGCCAAGGAGATGATCTCCAAGCTGCCCAAGGCCGGCTTCAAGATCGGCGACATGCTGTTCATCGAGCAGGTCGCCTCCGCCGTCACCAAGGGCAACCAGGGCCTGGCCGACGCCTGGAGCAAGGCACTCAAGGAGCTGATCGCCGACGGCACCGTGGGCAAGATCAGCCAGAAGTACTTCCAAGAAGACGTCTCCTGCAAATAACCCGCAGCGCCGGGCCTGCGCGCCCGGCCCGCCTTGCCCATGCTTCTCGCTCTCTGGCCCGACCACTGGAGCCGCTCCCAGCGCAGCAATGCGACGCTGGTGGCGGCTTTGGTTTTGATGGCGCTGGTACTGTCCCTGCTGGGCCAGCTGCTGTCGTTCTTTCCTGAACCCATAGGCTCCAACGCCGCGCTGTTTGCCGATGGCGCGCTGACCACGCTGTACCTGACCCTGGTCAGCGGCGCCGCCGGCCTGGTGCTGGGCACGGGCGCGGCGCTGGCGCGCACCTCGCGCCTGGCCTGGCTGCGCTATGTGGCCAGCTTCTACATCTGGGCCATACGCGGCACGCCGCTGTTGGTGCAGATTCTGTTCGTCTACTTTGCCCTGCCGGTGCTGGTGCCGGGGCTGAACCTGCCCGACTTTGCCGCCGCCGTGGTGGCGCTGGGCCTGAACGTCGGCGCCTACAACGCCGAGGCCATTCGCGCCGGCCTGCTGGCCGTGCCACGCGGCCAGACCGAGGCGGCGCGCGCGCTGGGCCTGGGCCACGGCCATGTGTTCCTCGACGTGGTGTTCCCGCAGGCCTTCAAGATCGCCCTGCCACCGCTGGTAAGCAACTTTGTCGCGCTGCTCAAGGACTCGTCGCTGGCCTACGCCATCGGCGTGGTCGAGCTGACCAACGTCGGCAACCGCATCCAGTCGGCCACCTTCCAGCCGGTGGCCACGCTGACCACGGTGGCCATCACCTATCTGATCCTGACCACGCTGGTGACGCAGGTGACGCACGCGGTCGAGTACCGCTTCGACGTCGAGGGGCGCGCCAAATGAGCAAGGCCTATATCGTCTGCCGCGACGTGCGCAAGCGCTTTGGCGAGCACGAGGTGCTCAAGGGCGTCTCGACCGAGTTCCAGACCGGCCAGGTCACCGTCATCATCGGCGCCTCGGGCTCGGGCAAGAGCACGCTCTTGCGCGCCATCAACCGGCTTGAGCCGCACGACAGCGGCAGCATCACCATCGACGGTGTCGAGGTCAGCGACGACCAGCGCACGCTGCAAAAGCAGCGCAGCGAGGTCGGCATGGTGTTCCAGCAGTTCAACCTGTTTGGCCACATGAGCGTGCTCGACAACGTGACGCTGGCGCCAAGGCGCATCCGCCGCACGCCGCGCACCGCCGCCAACGAGCAGGCCATGCTGCTGCTCAAGCGTGTGGGCATGCAGGACCATGCGCACAAATACCCCTGGCAGCTATCGGGCGGGCAGCAGCAGCGCGTGGCGATTGCGCGCGCGCTGGCCATGCAGCCCAAAGTGATGCTGTTTGACGAGCCGACCAGCGCCCTCGACCCCGAGATGGTGCAAGAGGTGCTGGACGTGATGCGCGAGCTGGCGCGCGGCGGCATGACCATGATCGTGGTGACGCACGAGATGGGCTTTGCGCGCGAGGTGGCCGACCGCGTGATGTTCTTCGACCAGGGCTGCATCGCGCACGATGCGCCGCCGGCCGAGTTTTTCGCCAATCCGGCCAACGAGCGCATCCGCGCCTTCATCGGCCGCGTCGGCGGCTGAAAAAACATAGCTGCTTGCGCTTGATGTGCGGGCAATGTGGCACGAATCGTTGCCATAGCCCTTGCCAATAAAGCGCAAACAGCTTCTTTTTTGATAGTAAGCGTATGCGTTCCGAACGCCAGGGGCTGATCGCCCTGCTCATCGTCGTCGCCGTCTGGGGCACCACCTTCCCGACCATGAAGCTGCTGTCGGCGCAGCTGGACGCGTTGCAGATCATCTGGGCGCGCTTTGCCATCGCCCTGCTGGTGCTGCTGCCCATGTGGCGCGGCATGCGCCGCACCGAGCTGCACTGGGGCCTGCTGCTGGGCGCGCTGCTGTTCATCGCCTTCTGGCTGCAGACCGAGGGGCTGGCGCGCACCAGCAGCAACCGCAACGCCTTCGTCACCGGGCTCAACGTGCTGGTGGTGCCGCTCTTGGCCATGCTGGCGCTGGGCCGGCGCTATGGGCTGGCGCTGTGGGCCGCCTGCGCCATGGCGCTGGTCGGCATGACGCTGATGTTCCACGAGGACGCACCCTGGAACCTGGGCGACACACTGACGCTGGCCAGCACGCTGTTCTACGCCGTCTACATCCTGGGCCTGGAAGAATGCGCGCGCCGCACCGCCAGCGCTCCGCTGCGCGCCACGCGCATGGCCGCCAGCCAGGCGCTGGTGATGTGCGTGGCGTCGGGCGCCCTGATGCTGGCACGCCATGGCGAGTTTGCCGGCACCTGGGACGCCATCGCCACGCTGCCCGGCCCGGCGCTGACGGCGCTGGCCTATCTGGGCGTAATTGCCAGCGTGCTCGTCGTCACGCTGCAGGCCTGGGGCCAGCAGCGCGTGGACGCCATGCGCAGCGCCATCGTCTTTGGCCTGGAGCCGGTGTTTGCCGCCGCCACCGCCTGGTTCTTGATCGGCGAGCGCCTGGGCGCGGTGGGCCTGCTGGGCGCGGCGCTAATCGTCGCCGCGCTCATCGTCAGCCAGCTGCAGCCGCCGCGCGCGGCCACGCTGGCCTGATCAGGGCTCGGGCGTCAGCGGTACATCGTCTGCGCGCCGCGGCACGCCGATGGGCGCAGCGGCCTGGCCCTTGGACACGGCGGCCAGATCCTGCTCGCTGGGGTACTGGCCCAGCAGCCAGTAGTCGAACACGCGCCGCACGATGGGGGCGGCTGCGGCGGCGCCAAAGCCGGCGTTTTCCACGATCACGGCCACCGCCACCTTGGGGTCTTCCACGGGCGCGAAGGCGGCAAACAGCGAATGGTCGCGCTTGTGCTCCTCCAGCAGCCGGGCGTTGTACTTGGTGTTCTGGCCCCAGGCCACGGCCTGGGCCGTGCCGGTCTTGCCGGCCGAGGTATAGGGCGCACCCAGGAACACGCGCCGCCCCGTGCCGGCCTGGTTCACGGCCATCAGGGCGTTGTTGATGATGGCCACGTTCTTCGGGTTGTAGCCCAGGTTCTCGCCGGGCGGCTGCTGCACCTCGGTCACCTGGCCCGTGACCTGGTCCTTGACGGCCTTGATGAGATGCGGGCGGTGGCGCGTGCCGCCGTTGGCCAGGGTCGCCTCGGCCACGGCCAGCTGCAGCATGGTGAAGTTGTTGTAGCCCTGGCCAATACCCAGCGACACGGTCTCGCCCGAGTACCAGCGCTTCATCTCGGGGCGCTTGTAGGTGTTGCGCTTCCACTCCATGCTGGGCAGCACGCCGCGCACCTCGCCCCCTAAGTCGATGCCGGTGATCTGGCCGAAGGAGAGCGGCTTCATGAAGTCATGGATGGCGTCCACGCCCATCTCCACGCCCAGCGAGTAGAAGTAGGTGTTGCTCGAATACTGGATGGCGCGGTGCATGTCCACGCCGCCCAGGCCGCCTTCATGGCTTCGGAAGGTGCGCCCGCCGTAGTTGTAGAAGCCCGGGTCGCTGATGACCTGGGTGGCCGAGCGTTTTTTCAGCTCCAGCGCCGCCAGCGCCATGAAGGGCTTGTAGGTCGAGCCCGGCGGGTAGGTGCCGCGCAGCGCGCGGTTGAGCAGCGGCTTGTTGATGGACTCGTTCAGCGCCTGCCAGTTTTCCTGGTCTATGCCCTCGACGAACAGGTTCGGGTCGAAGGTGGGCTTGGAGACCAGGGCCAGCACCTCGCCATTGCGCGGATCCAGCGCCACCAGCGCGCCGCGGCGCTCGCCAAACATCTCCTCGATGAGCTTTTGCAGCTTGATGTCCAGCGACAGCATCACCGTGTTGCCGGGCGTCGCCGGGTGGCTATTGAGGCGCCGCACGGCGTGGCCGCCGGCCGAGGTCTCCATGCGCTCGAAACCGGTCTGACCGTGCAGCGTCGGCTCGAAGCTCTGCTCCACGCCCAGCTTGCCGATGTAGTCCGTGCCGCGGTAGTTGGCGGCGTCGTCCGAGTCCTCGATGCGCTCCTTCTCGCGCTGGTTGATGCGGCCGATATAGCCGATGGCGTGGCTCGCCACCTCGCCCATGGGGTAGGTGCGAAACAGCCGGGCCTTGATCTCCACGCCGGGAAAGCGGTAGCGCTGCGCGGCAAAGCGCGCCACCTCCTCGTCGGACAGGCGCGTGCGTATCGGCAGCGAGTCGAAGCTGCGCGACTCTTCCCGCAGGCGCTTGAAGCGGCGCCGGTCGCGCTGTTGTATGTCCACGATCTGCGCCAGCTGGTCTATGGTGCCCTCCAGGTCGATCGCGCGCGAGGGCGTGATCTCCAGCGTGTAGGCCGAATAGTTGGTGGCCAGCACCACGCCATTGCGGTCCATGATCAGGCCACGGTTGGGCACGATGGGGACGATGGCCGTGCGGTTGCTCTCGGCCTGCTCGGCCAGGTCGTCGTGGCGCTCGACCTGCAGCACCAGCAGGCGCGCCACGATCAGCAGGAAGGCCAGCAGCACCACCACGCCAAGCACGAACACGCGCAGGCGAAACCGTCTGGCGTCGGCCTCCACATTGCGCAGCTCGGTCATGGCTCGTGCTCCAACCCGGTTACAGAGGACGATTGTCGTCCTGATCCGGCGGACGGCGCTGCGGCGCCAGCAGAACCCAGCTGGCCAGCGGCCAGATCACGGCCTCCAGCAGCGGCGCTGCCAGGCCCTCCAGCCCGGGCAGGGTGCCGCCGCCGGCGACCACGCGCAGCGCCAGCTCCACGGCATGGCCAGCAAAGAACAGCGGCAGCAGCTGCAGCGCCTGCCACAGCGGCCCGAACCACAGCAGACGCCGGTGCGCCAGCTGCGCGCCGAACATCACGCCGCAGTACACCAGCGCATGCTGACCCAGCAGGGCCGACTGGGCGACATCGATGCACAGGCCCATGGCAAAGGCCACACCCAGACCGACGCGCTGCGGCTGGTGTATGCCCCAGAACACCAGCAGCACCATGACCCAGTCCGGCGTCCAGACTACCCGGCCCAGCGGCAGCAGGTTCAGCGCCAGCGCCAGCACCAGGCTGGCGACGATGAAGACGGGATTCACCGGCAGCAGCAGCTGCTGGCCCTTGGGCATGATCATTTGTGCCCCCCGCGCTTTTGCGTCGCCGGCTCGGGCGCGGGGCGGGGCGGCAGGTCGTTCGCCAGCGGCTCAAGCAGCATCACATGGCGCGCGCCGTACACCTGGGCCAGGGGGGCGCAGTAGATGCGCGCAAAGGTGGAGTCGGCGCGGCGCTCCACCCGCACCACGCGCGCCACCGGCAGGCCCGGCGGGTACAGGCCATCGACACCGCTGGTGGTCAGCAGGTCACCCTCCTGCACGTCGGCGTTGCCGGGCGTGAAGCGCAGCTCCATGCCGCCGCCCAGCCCGGCTACCGGGTCGCCATAGGCCACGCTGCGCGCGCCAGTGCGCACGTTGAGCACGGGAATGGCCTGGTCGCGATCTATCAGCAAGGTGACCTCGCTGAGCATGGGATAGACGCGCGTCACCTGCCCCAGCACGCCGGAGGCATCGACCACGGGCGCGCCGGCCTGCACGCCCGCAAGCTGGCCGCGATCGACCATGACGCGCCGGGTGTACGGATCGGCCGTGTCATAAATCACCTGGGCGGCCTGGGCCGGCGTGTCCAGGCGCGCACGCAGCGCCAGCAGCTGGCGCAGCTCGGCGTTCTCGCGCAGCAGCTGGTCGGTCTCGCCGGCGCGCACCGACATCTGCGCCATCTGCTTTTGCGCCGCGTCCGCCGCCTGCTGCGCGGCCTGCAGCGACTGCAGGTAGCCCAGGCCCTTGTCGGCCAGCTCCACGGGTTGCAGCATCAGCCATTGCAGCGGATACAGCGCCGTGGCCACCACCTTGCGCAGCGGTTCGGTGATGCGAAAACGCGCATCGGCCACCATCAAAAACAGCGCCAGGGCGCTGTAGAGGGCCAGGCGCGACAGCGGCGAAGGCCCATGCTTGAACAGCGTGGGCGCCGAGCGGTCCAGGGTTCCCAGGGGCATGCGAACAGCGCGCCAGCGGCGGCGTGGACTTATTCGCTGGTGAAGATGCTGCCCTGGCGATCCATGCGCTCGAGCGCAATGCCGCAGCCACGCACCACGCAGGTCAGGGGCTCTTCGGCCACCAGCACGGGCAGGCCGGTTTCCTCGGCCAGCAGGCGGTCGAGGTCGCGCAGGAGCGCGCCGCCGCCGGTGAGCATCATGCCGCGCTCGGCGATGTCGGCGCCGAGCTCGGGCGGCGTCTGCTCCAGCGCCGTCTTCACGGCGGAGACGATCTGGTTGAGCGGCTCGGTCAGCGCCTCCAGCACTTCGTTGCTGGAGATGGTGAAGCTGCGCGGCACGCCTTCGGACAGGTTGCGGCCCTTGACCTCCATCTCCTTGACCTCGGAGCCGGGAAAGGCCGAGCCAATATGCTTCTTGATGGACTCGGCCGTGGGCTCGCCGATCAGCATGCCGTAGTTGCGCCGGATGTAGTTGATGATGGACTCGTCGAACTTGTCGCCGCCCACGCGCACGCTGCCCTTGTAGACCATGCCGCCCAGACTGATCACGCCCACCTCGGTGGTGCCGCCGCCGATGTCCACGACCATCGAGCCCGAGGCCTCGGACACCGGCAGGCCAGCGCCAATGCCGGCGGCCATGGGCTCCTCGATCAGGTACACCGCCGTGGCGCCGGCGGCCTCGGCCGCGTCCTTGATGGCGCGGCGCTCGACCTGGGTCGAGCCGCAGGGCACGCAGATGATGATGCGCGGGCTGGGCGTGAGCACCGAGCGCGGATGCACCATCTTGATGAACTGCTTGATCATCTGCTCGGTGATGACGAAATCGGCGATCACGCCGTCCTTCATCGGGCGGATGGCCTCGATGTTGCCGGGCACCTTGCCCAGCATGGCCTTGGCCTCACGGCCCACGGCCTGGATCACCTTCTTGCCATGCGGCCCGCCCTCGTGACGGATGGCGACGACCGAGGGCTCGTCCAGTACGATGCCCTTGTCGCGGGCAAAAATCAGGGTGTTGGCGGTACCAAGGTCAATGGCCAGGTCGGTGGAGAAATACCGACGGAAAGCTCCGAACATGCAGGAATCCTCATCAGGCACGGCATGCACTTCGGCCTGCCATCGCCGGGTTTTACAGGGTATTTGTGGGTATTTTTCGCGCAATGGCCGGCAATGTGCTGGCATTGCGGCAAAGGCGGGATAATAACGCATCCCCTGTGAATAACTCTCCCAGGAGCGTGACACGAATGTTTGTTTACATACCGTTGCCCACGCCCCGCCGTCCTTTTTTCCCCTTATGGCACTGACACCCCAGGACATAGGCCGCATCGCCCATCTGGCCCGGCTCGAGCTCGCCCCCCAGGAAAGCGAGCGCATGCTCACGCAGCTCAACGACTTTTTCAGCATCGTCGAGGCAATGCAGGCGGTGGACACCAGCGGCGTCACCCCCCTGCCCCACCCCGCAGCAGTGATCCAGGACGTGCACCTGCGCCTGGCGGCCGACGTGGCCAGCGAGCCCAATCAGCGCGAGGCCAACCAGCGCAGCGCCCCGGCCGTGGAGCGCGGGCTGTTCCTGGTGCCCAGGGTCATCGAGTGAGGGCGCGGCCATGAACAACAACACCGATCTGCACGACCTGGGCGTGGCCCAGCTGGCCGCCGCACTGCGCGCCAAACAGGTGAGCGCCGTCGAGGCCGCCCAGCATTTCCTGGCGCGCGCCAAGGCGCACCAGGGCCTGGCCGCCTACCTGGCCATCGACGAGGACGTGACGCTGGCCCAGGCGCGCGCTCAGGATGCCGCCCTGGCCACGGGCCAGGCGGCGCCGCTGGCCGGCCTGCCAATCGCGCACAAGGACGTGTTCGTCACGCGCGACTTCCCCACCACCGCCGCCAGCAAGATGCTGGCCGGCTACCGCTCGCCGTTTGATGCCACGGTGGTCGCGCGTCTGGCCCAGGCAGGCTGCGTGACGCTGGGCAAACTCAGCTGCGACGAGTTCGCCATGGGCGCCAGCAACGAAAAGGCCGCCATTGCCGCCCTTGGGCTGGACGCGCCCCAGCCCGCGCATAACCCCTGGAACCCGCGGCATGTGCCCGGCGGCTCATCCGGCGGCTCGGCCGTGGCCGTGGCGGCGCGCCTGGCACCGGCGGCCACCGGCACCGACACGGGCGGCTCTATCCGCCAGCCGGCCAGCTTTTGCGGCGTCACCGGCATCAAGCCCACCTACGGCCGCGCCAGCCGTTACGGCATGATCGCCTTTGCCTCCAGCCTGGATCAGGCCGGCCCCATGGCACGCAGCGCCGAGGACTGCGCCCTGCTGCTGAGCCAGATCTGCGGCCCCGACCCGGAGCGCGACGCCACCAGCCTGGATCACCCGGCCGAGGATTTCACGCGCGGCCTGCAGGGCTCCATCGCCGGCCTGCGCATAGGCGTGCCGGCAGAATTTTTCAGCGATGGCCTGCAGGACGACGTGCGCACCGCAGTCGAGGCGGCCCTGAAGGAATACGAAAAGCTGGGCGCCAGGCTGGTGCCCATCAGCCTGCCGCGCACCGCGCTGTCGGTGCCGGTGTACTACATCCTGGCCCCGGCCGAGGCCAGCTCCAACCTGTCGCGCTTTGACGGCGTGCGCTATGGCCACCGCGCCGAGAACTACAGCGACCTGCTGGACATGTACAAGAAGACCCGCGCCGAAGGCTTTGGCGACGAGGTCAAGCGCCGCATCATGATCGGCACCTATGTGCTGTCCGAGGGCTACTACGACGCCTACTACCTGCAGGCGCAAAAAATCCGCCGCATGATCGCCGACGACTTCCAGGCCGCGTTCCAGCAATGCGACCTGATCGCCGGCCCGGTGGCGCCCAGCGTGGCGCCGCAGCTGGGCGCGCAGACCGACCCGGTGAGCAGCTACCTGGCCGACATCTACACCCTGCCGGCGTCGCTGGCCGGCCTGCCCGGCATGAGCGTGCCGGCGGGCTTTGGCGGCGCGGGCCTGCCCGTGGGCCTGCAGCTGATAGGCAACTACTTCCAGGAGGGTCGTTTGCTCAATGCCGCGCACCAGCTGCAGCTGGCCACCGACCACCACCTGCGCCGCCCGGAGGGCTTCTGACCATGAGCACGCAACTGATCCAGGGCTACGAGGTCGTCATCGGCTTCGAGACGCACGCCCAGCTGGCCACGCAATCCAAGATCTTCAGCCGCGCCAGCACCGCCTTTGGCGCCGAGCCCAATACCCAGGCCAGCGCCGTCGATCTGGCCCTGCCCGGCACCCTGCCGGTGATGAACCGCGAGGCCGTCGCCTGCGCTATCAAATTGGGACTGGCTCTTGGCTCCCACATTGCGCCAGAGAGCATTTTTGCCCGCAAGAACTACTTTTACCCGGACCTGCCCAAGGGCTACCAGATCAGCCAGTTCGAGATCCCGGTGGTGCAGGGCGGCGAGGTGTCGTTCTTTCTTGGCGAGGAAAAGAAGACCGTGCGCCTGGTGCGCGCCCACCTGGAGGAAGACGCGGGCAAGAGCCTGCACGAAGAGTTCCACGGCATGAGCGGCATCGATCTGAACCGCGCCGGCACGCCGCTGTTGGAGATCGTCACCGAGCCCGACATGCGCGGCAGCGAAGAAGCCGTGGCCTACGCCAAGGCGCTGCACCAGATCGTCACCTGGATTGGCATTTGCGACGGCAACATGCAGGAGGGGTCGTTCCGCTGCGACGCCAACGTCAGCGTGCGCAAGCCCGGCGCGCCGCTGGGCACGCGCCGCGAGATCAAGAACCTGAACAGCTTCAGGAACATGCAGCAGGCGATCGACTACGAGATCCGCTGGCAGATCGAACAACTGGAGGACGGCCACAAAATCCAGCAGGCCACCGTGCTGTTCAACCCCGACACCGGCGAGACGCGCGCCATGCGCACCAAGGAGGACGCGGCCGACTACCGCTACTTCCCCGATCCGGATCTGCCACCGCTGCGCATCGCCGCCAGCTGGATAGACGAGGTCAAGGCTGCCATGCCCGAGCTGCCGCGCGCCATGGCGGCGCGCTTCGTGGCGCAATACGGCCTGCCCGAGTACGACGCCACCACGCTCACGCAAAGCCGCGCCATGGCGGCCTACTTCGAACAGGCAGCCCAGGCCTGCGGCCAGGCAAAATTAGCCAGCAACTGGATCATGGGCGAGATCTCGCGGCGCCTGAACGCCGAGGAGATCGGCATGGAGGCGGTGAAGGTGTCGAGCCAGCAACTGGCCCAGCTCATCACCCGCATCCAGGACGGCACCATCAGCAACAACGCTGCGCGGCAGGTCTTCGAGGCGCTGTGGAACGGCGAGGCCACCGAGGTGGACGCCATCATCGAGGCCAAGGGTCTGAAGCAGATGAACGACAGCGGCGCGCTGGAAAAGATCATCGACGAGGTGATCGCCGCCAACCCGGCCAACGTGGAGCAGTACCGCGCCGGCAAGGACAAGGCCTTCAACGCCCTGGTCGGCCAGGTGATGAAGGCCAGCAAGGGCAAGGCGAATCCGCAGCAGGTCAATGAGCTGTTAAAGGCCAAATTGGCCTGAAACGCCCGCCAGACAAGCGCAAACAGCTATCAAAAATAAAGGCTCCTGCAGGAGCCTTTATTTTTGCGACGGTGGCTGTCCCCATTGGGTGGACGAGGCGCGCTGCGCCGCCCACAGCTGGCGCAGCTGCGCCAGCTCGGCATCAAAGCGTTGGTGGATGCGGCGCTTCTCCAGCTCCTGGGTGGCCAGAAAGCGCTGCTGGTCGGCCAGGGCCTGCTCGTTGTCGGCAATCTGGCGCTGCAGCAGTACGGGGGCCTTGGTCACGTCGCCGCGGTAGAACTCCAGCTCCACGTCCAGCCGCCTGCGTTCGGCCTTCAGCGACTGCACGCGTTTGTGCGCCACGACGACAACCTCTTCCACCTGATCCAGCGCCGCATTGCGCTCGGCCTGGTGCGTGGCCTCGTCGGGGTAGCGCGCCGTGAGCGCGCGCTCGCGCCGGCGCTCCTCGGCGATGCGGGCGCTCTCCTCGGCCTGCTTGCGGCGCTGCACCTCCTGCGCCGCGCGTTCATGCTCGGTCAGCGAGGGGCCGATGCGGCGGCGCTCGGTACCGGTGTGGTCCAGCACGCGCTGCTCACGATCCACGCAATCGGCAATCGGCCGGTCGGAGGTGATGCGCCGGCCATGCTTGTCGATGCAGGTGTAGACCTCTTGCGGCGGCCTGGCCTGCTGCGCCCAGGCCTGCGCTGCCGCGGCCAGCGCAACGCATGCCATCAGCCCTCCCGTCACTGCCTTTGTTTTCAAGCCCTTGCCCCTCTCACGGCCCATGCCTCAGTCATTGACGCCATAGCGCTGGCGATAGGCCAACACGCGCTCGTGGTGGGCGTGCATCTGCGCGTCGCCACCGTCAGCCGCCAAGTATTGCAGCAGATCGGCCAGCTTGGCGATGGCGCAAACCTGCATACCCAGCTCGCGGCGCACATATTGCACGGCGCTGTGCTCCACGTCCTGGCCGTTCTCGGTGGCCTTCTCCTGGCGATCCAGGGCAATCGCCATGGCATGCGGCGTGGCGCCGGCGGCCTGGATCAGGGCGATGGACTCTCGCGCGGCCGTGCCGGCGCTCATCACGTCGTCGATGATGAGCACGCGGCCGGCCAGCGGCGCGCCCACCAGGGTGCCACCCTCGCCATGGTCCTTGGCCTCCTTGCGGTTATAGGCAAAGGGTACGTTCCTGCCCAGCCGCGCCAGCTCCACGGCCACCGTGGCGGCCAGCGGGATGCCCTTGTAGGCCGGGCCGAAGACCATGTCGAACTCCACGCCGCTGGCCAGCAGCGCCTGTGCATAGAATTGCGCCAGGCGCCCAAGCTTGGCGCCATCGTCAAACAGGCCGGCGTTGAAGAAATATGGACTCATGCGCCCGGCCTTGGTCTTGAACTCACCAAAGCGCAGCACGCCGGATTCCACCGCAAAACGCACGAATTCCTGTGCCAGGGCGTCCTGATACGGCGCCGGCGCGTTGTCTGTCACCATGGATGCATCCTTGTTCAAATTAACCAGTCTCAACCTCAACGGCATCCGCTCGGCCACGTCCAAGGGCGTGGAGGAATGGATGGCGCAAAACCGCCCGGATTGTATTTGCGTGCAGGAGCTCAAGGCCCAGTCCGCCGACATGCAGGGGCGTTTTGAAGAGCTGGCGGGCCTGTCGGGCCATTTTCACTTTGCCGAGAAGAAGGGCTATTCGGGCGTGGGCATCTACACACGCCACGCGCCCAGCGACGTGATCATCGGCTATGGCTCCGACGAATTCGACGCCGAAGGCCGCTATGTGGAGCTGCGCTTTGACCGACCCGGGCGCAGGCTGTCCTTGATCAGCGCCTACTTTCCCAGCGGCAGCTCGGGCGAGGAGCGCCAGCAGGCCAAGTTCCGCTTCCTCGACGAATTCCATCCGCACCTGATGCGGCTGAAGGCCGAGCGCGAGTTCATCCTCTGCGGCGACATCAACATCGCACACCAGCAGGCCGATCTGAAAAACTGGCGCAGCAACCAGAAGAACAGCGGCTTCCTGCCCGAAGAGCGCGCCTGGATGACGAAGCTGCTGGGCGCCGAACCCGATGGCGGCCTGGTGGACGTGTACCGCCGCCTGCAGCCCGAGACGACGGATGCCTGCTACACATGGTGGAGCAATCGCGGCCAGGCCTACGCGAACAACGTGGGGTGGCGCCTCGACTACCACCTGGCCACGCCGCAGCTTGCCGAACTGGCGCGCAGCGAGGCGATCTACAAGGGCGAGAAATTCAGCGACCATGCGCCGATCACCGTCGGCTACGACCTGGTCTTGTGACGCATCGAGCCGGCGCGCGGCTCAGCCCCGGGCCAGCAGCTGCTGCACCACCGGGTGCTTGACGCGGCGCTCGGTGCTGATAGCGTAGTAGTGGTCTTCCACCCCCTCGCAGGGGCCGAGCAGCCGGGCCTGGTGGCGCTGCAGCAAATCGTCCTGCACCGACAGCGCGGCCGGGAACACCCCCAGGCCGCTGCCGCCAAAGGTCTCCAGCAGGGCGCTGTCTTCAAACTCGCCGACCACGCGCGGGCGCAGCCGGTGCTGGATCAGCCACTGGTCGAGCGGGCGGCGCACGGTGGAATGGGTGGTGGGCAGCAGCACCGGCACCCGGTTGAGCGAGGCCGGAAACCCGTCCTGCGCCTGCTCCCACCAGTACGGCGCCGCGTACCAGCCCATGGCCGATGCGCCCAGGGGGTGGTTGTGCACCTTCAGGTGCGGGTTGAAGGGCGCCGGGTGGTCGGACAGCACCACGTCCATCCGGTGCAGCGCCAGGTCGGCCAGCAGGTCCGCCATCTCGCCCTCGTGACACACCAGCCGCAGGCCGGGCGTGGCCAGCACCGGCTGCAGCAGGCGCTGCACCACCAGCTTGGGCAGGCCGTCGGCAATCCCCACCGTCAGGCGCACGGCCTGCACCTGGGCTGCGCCGCGCACCAGCTCGGGTAGCGCCTCGCCGAGCTGGAAGATGTGCTCCGCCTGCTGCAGCGCCACCACCCCGGCCTCGGTCAGTGCCAGGCCACGGCCGGCGGGCTTGAGCAGCTGGCAGCCCAGATCACGCTCCAACTCGCGCACCTGGGCGCTCACCGTCTGGATGGCCATGTCCAGGCGCGTGGCGGCGCGCGACATGCCGCCCTCCTTGGCGACCACCCAGAAGTAGTACAGGTGCCGATAGTTGAAGGCCAGGCTCATGTTCAGTTTTTACAGGACTCTAAATCACTGATTATCTGCTTTTTCAATGGTCATTCCCACCCTAATCTGGCGCCCTTCTCCGCTACCGGGATTCACCATGAACCGACCTCTTGCTCTCTCAACACCCAGCGCCAGCACCGGCTGGGGCGCCAGCATTGCCCGGCACCGGGTGCTGCGCAACACCTATGCCCTGCTGTCCATGACGCTGCTGTTCAGCGCGGCCATTGCGGGGCTGGCGGTGGCGCTGCAGGCGCCGCCGGCCGGCCTGGTCATCACCCTGGTCGGCTACTTTGGCCTGCTGTTTCTCGTGCACAAGCTGCAGCACAGCGGCTGGGCGATTCCCGTGGTGTTCGCCCTGACGGGCTTCATGGGCTACACCCTGGGCCCGGTGCTGGCCAAACATCTGGCGCTGCCCGGCGGCGCGCAGACGATTGCGCTGGCCCTGGGCGCGACGGGCGCGACCTTTCTGGCCCTGTCGGCCTGGGTGCTGGCCTCGCGGCGCGACTTCAGCTTCATGGGCGGCTTTCTCTTCGCCGGCATGGTGATTGCCCTGCTGGCCGGCCTGGGCGCCGTGTTTCTGCAGCTGCCGGCGCTGTCGCTGGCCGTCTCGGCCATGGTGGCACTGCTGTCGGCCGGCATGATTTTGTTCGAGACCAGCCGCATCGTGAACGGCGGCGAGACCAACTACGTGCTGGCCACGGTGGGCCTGTTCGTGTCGCTGTTCAACCTGTTCACCAGCCTGCTGAGCCTGTTCGGCTTTGGCAGCAACGACTGATCACAAGGAAAAGCCTATGAAATGCCCCCAGTGCAACGACGTCACCCTGGTCATGGCCGAGCGCCAGGGCGTGGAGATCGACTACTGCACGCAATGCCGTGGCGTCTGGCTGGACCGTGGCGAGCTGGACAAGCTGATCGAGCGCAGCGCCCACGCCAGCCCGGCAGCGGCGCCGCAGCCAGCCTACCAGCGCCCCACGCACCGGCCCGACTTCGAGGACTCGGACTTTCGCCACCACGGCTCGCACGGCCAGCAGCGCAAGCACAAGTCCTGGCTCAGCGAGATCTTCGATTAAGCCGCCTCTCCCCCACCCTTGCCATTCTTCTCAGGAAAACTCCATGAACGCTTCTTTTCGCTCCACCGCTACCGTGATCGCCCTGACCGCAGCCGCCCTGGCCGCCCCCTCGCTGGCCCATGCCAAGCGCCTGGGCGGCGGCAAGCCGATGCAGCGCAGCAGCCTGGCCAAGACCGCACCCGCCCCGGCGGCGCCGGTTGCCCCCAAGGCCAGCCCGGGGCCCACGGCACCCGCAACCCCGGCAGCAGCAGCACCCGCAGCGCCAGCTGCCGCCCCTGCCGCCCGCGGCCCCGGCCTGATGGGCACCATGGGCGCGGCCGCCGTGGGCGCCGTGGCCGGCACCATGGCCGGCAATGCGCTGGCCGGCGCCCTGCCTTCGGACAAGGACGCCAAGGCCAAGGAGGCCGAAGCCGCCGAGAGGGAAGCCCAGGAGCTGCAGCGCAAGGCCGATGAAGCCAAAGCAAAGGCCGAAGCGGCCCGTGCGGCCGCCAAATAAGCGCCAACAGCTATATTTATTATAGCGTGCCGAGGCGCCATCCCGAGCCGATGGCGCCCGGCCGGCTCACAACCCACCCTCGCGCAGCAGCTCGGCCTCGGCGCGCTCGGCCATGTGCACCAGCTTGCGGGCCATGCTCCAGCGGTGCACCTCGCTCGGGCCGTCGTAGATGCGAAAGGCGCGCATGTCGGTAAAGATGCGCATCACCGGCGTCTCGCCGGTCACGCCCTGGCCGCCCAGGATCTGCACGCTGCGGTCCACCACGCGCCACTCGGCCTCGGAGCACACGACCTTGGCGCGGCTGGATTCAAAGTTGCATTTCTCGCCCTGATCCAGCAGCCAGGCCGTGTGCCAGATATGCAGGCGCGCGGTGTGCAAATCCATGTCGTTGTCGGCCAGCATGAAGCCCACCCCCTCGTGCTCGGCCAGGGGCCGGCCGAAGGCCTGGCGCCGGCGCGCGTAGGCCAGGGCCTGGTCGTGCGCACGCCGGGCCTGGCCCAGCCAGCGCATGCAGTGCGTCAGGCGCGCCGGGGCCAGGCGTACCTGGGCGTAGCGAAAGCCCTGGCCGACCTCGCCCAGCACATCCGTTGCCGGCACACGCAGATCGTCAAAGCGCAGCACGCCGTGGCCGCCGGCAAAGCAGCTGTCCATGGCGTCCATGTTGCGCTCCAGGGTGATGCCGGGCCGGTCCATGTCGGACAAAAACATGGTCGCCGAGCCGTCCTCCATGCGCGCCATGATGATGGCGTAATGCGCCCCTTCGGCGCCGGTGATGAACCACTTGCGGCCGTTGATGACGTAGTCGTCGCCGTCGCGCCGGGCCGTGGTCGCCAGCATCGACGGATCAGCCCCGGCGCCGGGCGCGGGCTCGGTCATGACAAAGCAGGAGCGTGTCGCGCCTGCCACCTGCGGGCGCAGCCAGCGCTCTTTTTGCACGGGCGTCGCCACCGCCTCCATCAAATGGATGTTGCCCTCGTCGGGTGCGTGGATGTTGAGCGCCGTCGGGCCGAGCCAGGAGTAGCCGGCCTCCTCGAAGACCACGGCCTTTTCCACATGGCTCAGGCCCAGGCCGCCCATCTCGGGCGACGCGTGCGGCGTGAGCAGCCCCGCCGCCCTGGCGCGCGCCACCAGCTCGTCGCGCAACGCCTCGCTGGGGCCATGGTGTGACTGGCGCTCGTCGTTTTCCAGCGGAATCACCTGTTCGGCGACGAATTGCCTGGTTTTGTCGCGCAATGCGCGCAGTTCAGGGGGCAAAGAGAAATTCATGCGCTACCTCGTGATAAGGCCCGGCAGGGTGACCGGCATAGGAAGCTTTCTACCGCACTCCGCCGCCACCGAATTTCAGTGACGCGCCGCCCGGTGCAAGGGCAAGCCAGGCACCCCCAGCGTGGCGCGCAGGATGCGCCCATGCGTGGAGTCGGTCACGTAGATCTGACCCCGGTCCGCGCCGCCGAAGGCCAGGTTGGTGATGGAGCTGCCCGGCACACCGCGCATCACCTGCACCGGCTCCGCGCGGTCGTTGAGCACCCAGACATAGCCCAGGCCCGGATTGGCGACGAGCAGGCGGCCCTCGGCGTCCACGGCCAGGCCGTCGGGGCCGCTGGGGCCGTAGGAGGTGAAGAACTGGCCCACCTTGGCCACGCTGCCGTCGGGCAGCAGCGGCACGCGCCATACGCAGTTGCCGCGCGTCACGGCCAGGTACAGCACGCGCTCGTCGGGCGACAGCGCCACGCCATTGGGACTGGGCACGTTGGTGAGCAACAGGTCGAGCTGGCCGTTGGTGCGCAGGCGGTACAGGCGCCCGCTGGGGTCGTGCAGCCCGGTCTGCCCCTGGTCGGTGAAGTACAGGTTGCCCTGGCTGTCGAACACCAGGTCGTTCACGCCCTTGAAGCGTTCGCTGTTGCGCCGCTCCAGAAAAGGGCTGACCTGGCCGCTGGCCAGGTCCAGGCGCATCAGGCCGTTCTTGTAGTCGGTGATGAGCAGCGTGCCGGCATCGAGGAACTTCATGCCGTTGGGCTCGCCGTCGTATTCGGCCGCCAGCGTCCAGGCGCCCTGCGGGTCGATGCGGAAAACGCGGCCCCAGGGGATGTCGGTCACGTAGAGGTTGCCGTCATCGCCCCACACCGGGCCTTCGAGGAAGGAGTCCGTCACCACGCCGCCGCGGTTGGCATCGGCCCAGTCGCTGCGCTCGCGGCGGCGCAGCGGCTCGGGCATGGAGGTGAACGGCTCCAATTCACACACCTGGGGGGATTGCAGCAGAAACATGAAAAATTCCTTTCAAAAGCCGTAGAGCCGCGCCGGGTTGTCCACGAGGATGCGGTCCATGGCCGCGTCCGACCCGGCCCAGGCCCGCAGCAGGTCCACCAGGTCGGCATCGTTCACCGTGCCCGGCGCCGCGGTGGTGTGCGGCCAGTCGCTGCCCCACACCAGACGCTCGGGCGCGGCCCGCACCAGCGCCTGAGCCAGCACCAGCGTATCCGCATATGCGGGCGCGGTCGAGCGCATGTACGCGCCCGAGAGCTTGACCCAGGTGTTACCGCCGTTCAGCAGCCGGCGCAGCGCGCCGTAGCCGTCGGCGGACGGCCCCTCGTCCGGATCGATGCGGCCCAGGTGGTCGATCACCAGCGGCACGGGCAGCGCGGCCAGCACGCTTTCCAGGGCCACGATCTGCTCCGGGTGCATGAAGACCTGGATGTGCCAGCCCGGCAGGCGCGCCACCTTGCGCGCCAGCGTGGTCAGCATCTGCGGCGTGGTCTCACCCCAGGATTGCGGTGTGACGAAGTTCACGCGCAGCCCGCGCACGCGGCGCGCGGCCAGGCGGTCAAGCTCGGCATCGCCCACGCCCTGCGCCACCACGGCCACGCCGCGCGCGCCGTCGCCCAGCTGGTCCAGCGCATCGAGTGTGCAGGCGTTGTCGGTGCCGTAGGTAGAAGGCGTGACGACCACCGTGCGCTGCGTGCCCAGTCGCTGCTGCAGCCGCCGGTAGGCGGCCACGGGCGCGTCTGGCGGCGTTCGCTTCCAGTGCGGCGACGGTGCGAAACGCGGATCGAAGATGTGCATGTGGCTGTCGCAGGCCAACGGCGGCAGCGGGCGCGCGGGCCGGTTCAGGCCCACGGAATGCGGTACGGTGTGCGCAGTCATTGCTTGTCGATGCCGACCTTGGCCGCCACGGCCTCCCACAGCTGAGCATCGCTCTTGAGCCTGTCGGCGAACGCCTGGCCGCTCACCACGCCGGGCACCGCGCCCAGGTCGTTGGCGAACGACTGCACGTCGGCGCTGGCCATGGCCTTGGCGATGTTCTTGCGCAGCGTCTCCAGCACCGCCTCGGGCGTGCCCTTGGGCGCCCACAGGCCAGTAAAGTTGACGACCTTGTAGTCGGGCGCACCCGCCTGCGCGAAGGTGGGCACGTCGGGCAGCGCCTTCAGGCGCTGCTCGCCGCTCACCGCCAGCAGGCGCACCTTGCCGCCGCGCACCTGGCCCATGACGCCGGGGGTGGAGGCGATCTGGAAGTCGATGGTGCCGCTCAGCAGCGCCAGCGTGGCCTCGCCCGCGCCCTTGAACGGCACATGGGTGGCCCTCAGGCCGCTGACGCCTTCCAGCGCCACGGTGGCGAAGTGCGGCATGGTGCCCGCGCCGCCGGTGCCGTAGTTCAGCTTGCCTGTGTGGGCCTGCGAATACGCCACCATGTCGCCCAGCGTCTTGAACGGCGAGTTGGCGGCCACCACCACTGTCGTGGGCGCGAAGTTGAAGCCGGCCACGGGCACCAGGTCGTGCGCGTAATCCCACGGCAGCTTCTTGAAGACCTGCGGCAGGATGGAGTACGTGGTGTCGTTCGCCATCAGCGTGTAGCCGTCGCCGGGCGCGCGCGCCACCTGCGCCGCGCCGATGGTGCCGGTGGCGCCGGCCTTGTTCTCGACGAAGAAACTCTGGCCGGTCTGCTCGGTCAGCTTTTGCGCGATGCGGCGCGTCACCTGGTCCACGGCGCCGCCGGGTGGGTAGGGCACGACGATCTTGACGGGCTTGTCCGAGTAGGCCGTTTGCGCCTGCACGCCAGCGGCGGCGCAGGCCAGCGCCAGGGCGGCGCACAGAGGGAAGTTCATACGGTTCATGGGTGTTGTCTCCTTGTGGGGCTCATTCGGCCTTCAGGTTCAGATCCCTGGCGATCTGCATATAGGTGGCGACTTCGCGCTCGACCTGCTGCGCGAACGCCAGGCCGCAGGTGGAGTCGGCATCCAGCCCCAGGCCGCGCAGCTTCTCGGCGGCGGCGGTGCTGGCGGCGAAGTCGCCCGCCGCCTTCTCCAGTTGCTGCGCGATGGGCTGGGGCAGCCCGGCCGGGGCCAGCACGCCGTACCAGGCGTCGGCCGAATAGTTGCCGCCGCCCGCTTCGGCGAAGGTGGGCACGCCGGGCAGCAGCGGCGAGCGCTTGGGCGACGCCACGGCCAGGGCCGCGAGCTTGCCCGCTCGCAGTTGCGGCAGCACCGAGCCCAGCGTGGCGAAGGAGCTGTCGAGCTGGCCGCCCATCAGGTCCGTGACCACGGGCGCGGCGCCCTTGTACGGCACGTGGTTCAGCTGCAGGCCGTTGGCACGGGCAAACATCTCGGTGGCGAAGTGACCCGAGCTGCCCACGCCCGCCGTGCCCGCGGTGGTGCGGCGGGGCTCCTTGCGCGCGCGGGCCATGTAGTCGGCCAGCGATTTCACCGGCATGCCCGGCCCCACCACCAACACCGTCGGGCTGGTCGCGACGGTGCACAGCGGCTGGAAGGACTTCACCGCGTCGAACTTCACCCTGGTGCCGTAGAGCGCGGGAATCATGGTGTGGTTGGTGGCGCCGAACAGCAGCGTGTAGCCGTCGGCCGGCGCGCTGGCCACGGCCTGCGCGGCCAGGATGGTGTTGGCGCCGGGCTTGTTCTCCACCACGAAGGGCTGGCCCAGCGCGCGGGCTGCATGGTCGGCAAAGGCGCGGGCCACCACGTCGGTGGGGCCGCCGGCGGCGAAGCCCACCACCAGCTTCACGGGCTTGGAGGGGTAGCCCGCCTGCGCGAAGCAGGCGCCGGATGCTACTAATAAAATAGCTGTAAGCGCTTTTTCAGCAAGCGCCAGAAGCCGATTTTGCTTCAGCATTTTGAGTCTCCTTGCAGTCAATCCATGCGGGGGCGCGGGCGCGGAGGCCGCACCAACGCGCCTACTCCTTCTTGATGCCTGCGGCCTTGATGGTCTCGGCCCACCGCGCGGACTCCGCCGCGAGGCGCTTGCGGAACTCATCCGGCTGCGAGCCCACGATCTCTGAGCCCAGCGCGTCGAAGCGGGCCTTGACCTCGGGCATGGCCAGCACTTCGCGCACCGCGGTGTTGAGCCGCGTCACGATCTCAGCGGGCGTGGTGCTGGGCACGAACATGCCGTTCCACTCGTAGACCTCGTAGTTCTTCACACCGGCTTCGCTGATGGTGGGAACGTTGGGGAACAAGGGGTTGCGCTTGGCCGAGGTGATGGCCAGGGGCTTGAGCGCCCCGCCCTTGATGTGGCTGCTGAGCGCCGGCAGGTTGAAGAAACCCATGTCCACTTCACCCGCAAGAATCGCCTGCAGCGCCAGTCCGCCAGCGCGATACGGCACGTGCAGCATCTTGATGCCCACGCCTTGGTTGAACAGCTCGGCGCCCATGTACTGCACGGTGCCCTGGCCGCCCGAGCAGAAGGTCAGCTTGCCGGACGCCTTGGCGGCTGCCGCGATCAACTCCTGCAGCGTGTTGTAGGGCGAATTCTTGGGCACCACGACCAGCATGGGCGTCACGCCCACCAGCGCCACCGGCTGCAGGTCTTTGGCGGCATCGAAAGGTAGCTTCTGCAGATGGGGGTTGATGGACAGCGGCGTCGCGTCGTACAGCACCGTGTAGCCGTCCGCAGGCGCCTGCGCCACCGATGCCGCGCCGATGACGCCGCTAGCGCCCGCCTTGTTCAGAACGACGACGGACACCTTGAGCCGTGTCCCCAGGTGCTGGGCAAGCACCCGGGCCAGGGCATCGGCCGTTCCGCCCGGCGCGTAGGGCACCACCAGCGTGATCGGCCTGTTCGGCCTGGTCGATTGTGCGGTGGCGGGAATCGCGGTGAACGCCGCCAGCGCAGCGGCCAGCACGTTGAAATTGCGACGGTTCATGACGTGTTGTCTCCTTTGGAATTGAAACGGGCTGGAATCAGGCCTTGGCCGTGCGGTTCAGCACCGCCAGCGCATTGCGCGCCGCACTCAGGCCCATGTTCACGTAGGCGTCGCTGGTCACGCCACCGATGTGCGGGCTCAGGATGAAGCCGCTCTGGTGCTGGAACGGGTGGCCTGCGGCCATGGGCTCGACGGCGAAACTGTCCAGCCCGGCCATGCGCACCTGGCCGCTGTGCACGGCGGCAAGCAGTGCTGCCTCGTCGATCAGGCCGCCGCGCGCGGTGTTCACCACGATCACGCCCTTTTTGCAGCGCGCCAGCGTGTCGGCGTCCAGCAGGTCACGGTTGTCATCGGTCAACGGGCAGTGCAGCGAAATCGCGTCGCTCTCGCGCCAGATGGTTTCCAGGTCGGCGGCCTGCACGAAGTCCGGCAGGTTCTTGGCGAACGGGTCGAAGCCGAGCACGCGCATGCCCAAGGCGTCGGCCATCTTCGCGAAGCGCAGGCCGATGGCGCCCAGGCCGACGAGGCCGATGGTGCGGCCGCCGAGTTCCACGCTCTTGTGCGTGGCCTTGTCCCAGTGGCCGGCGTGCATGCGTTCGTTGAGCTGCGGCACCGACTTGGCGCAGGCCAGCAGCAGCGCCAGCGCCTGCTCGGCCACGGCGGCGGCGTTGGCGCCCACGGCGGCCACCACCTCGATGCCGCGCGCCTGGGCCGCTGCCTTGTCGATGGTGTCGGTGCCGCTGCCATGCTTGGAGATCACCTTGAGCGACGGCGCCGCGTCCATGGCCGCCGCGCCCACCTTGCTGTAGCGCACGATGATGGCCACGGGGTTGTGCCGGCGGCACAGGGCGACTACTTCGTCCTCCGTGGGCGTCTTGCCGGCATAGACGATGTCGTAATCGGCGAGCAGCGCCAGCGCCTGCGGGGCGAGGTCGGCCGCCGTGACGAGGATGGCGGCGCGGCTCACAGCGTTTCTCCTTCTTTCAGCACGCCGGCGGCGCGCAGCGCGGCGGGCAGCCACTTGGCAGCCGTGTCGCCGCGGGCTATTGATTCGATGCGCGCGGCCTCGTCGGCCACCTTCTTCACGGCCAGGGCCAGCATGGCGGGCGCCTTGGCGCGTTCGATCACCACTACGCCATCGGCATCGCCCACCACCAGGTCGCCGGGGTGCACCATGGCACCGCCGCAGGCGATGGGGTGGTTCACGCGGCCGGGCACGAACTTGGTCGGCCCCGCCGGGTTGAAGCCGGCGCTGAAGACGGGGAAGTCCAGCTCCAGCAGTTCCAGCTTGTCGCGGATGCAGCCGTCCACGATCACGCCGCCCAGGCCGCGCTTCTTGCAGGCGCTGAGCATCAGCGTGCCCATGAGGGCCGCCGTCTGGTCGCCCTTGCCGTCGATCACCAGGATGTCGCCCGGCTGCGCCAGCGCGATGGCAGCGTGGATCATCAGGTTGTCGCCGGGGCGCACCTCGACGGTGAAGGCCGGGCCGGCGAGCCGCATGCGTTCATGCACCGGCGCCACGCGGGCGTGCATGGTGCCGCGGCGGCCCGCCACGTCGGCGAGGATGGCGGCCTGGAAGGTGGCGGCCTGGTGCACGACGTCGGGGCTGACGCGCTCGATGGTGCGGATCACTTCGGGGAGGTGGTTCATGGAAATCTCGGCAGTGAAGGTAAAACGGTGCGACACAACCGCCACCACGCAGGATGCAGGTGGCCGTGCCGCATGGAACGGATCAGGAAATGAGCACTTCAGTCCAAGCTAACGCCCGAGGCCTTGACGGTCTTGGCCCAGCGCGGCAGTTCGGCGCGCAGCAGCTGGTCGAACTTCTCGGTGCTGCCGCCCAGCACCTCGCCACCCTCTGAGCGCAGCTTCTCGGCCACGTCGGGTTGCTGCAGCGCCAGGTTGATGGCCTTGTTCAACTGCTGCACGATGGCCGCAGGGGTGCCGGCAGGCGCCAGCAGGCCGAACCAGGTGACGGACTCGAAACCCTTGTAACCCGATTCCTCCAGCGTGGGGGTGCCGGGCAGCTGATCCGAGCGCTTGGCCGAGGTCAGCACGATGGCGCGCAGCTTGCCGTTGCGCACCTGGCCCAGCAGCGTGGGAACGGAGGACATGTACAGGTCGATCTGGCCGCCCACCAGGTCCGTCATGGCCTGGGCCGCGCCCTTGTAGGGCACATGGCGCAGCTGGATGCCGGCGGCGTTCTCGACCAACTCGCCCGACAGGTGGGCCACCGTGCCGTTGCCGGAATAGCCCAGCGTGATGCCGTCGGGGTTGGCCTTGGCGGCGGCCACGACGTCGGCAAAGCTCTTGTAGGGCGAGCCCGCCGGCGCGGCCATGACGATGGGCGAGGACGACAGCAGCGCCACCGGCACCAGGTCCTTCAGCGGGTTGTAGGGCAGCTTGGGGTAGAGCGAGGGGTTGATCGCCAGGTTGCTGGTCTGGCCCACGACCAGGGTGTAGCCATCGGGGGCTGCCTTGGCCGCCGCGTCCACGCCCAGATTGCCGCCGGCGCCGGGGCGGTTGTCCACGACGATGGTCCAGCGATTCTGGTCGGTGAGCTTTTGCGCCACCGTGCGCGCGATCATGTCCGTGCCGCCACCCGGGGGGAAGGGCACGATCAGGCGGATGGGCTTGGCCGGGTAGGCGGTCTGCGCCATTGCGCCGGTCGCGGGCACGACGGCCGCGAGCAGGCCAAGAAACGTCGCACCCAGGGATGCGGTCAGGGAAAAGCGTCGAGAGAAGGCCATGGGTTTGTCTCCGTGTAAGTGATGAACCGCTGCCGGCACACAGGCGCAGGCATCGGGACGCAACTTTAAGAAAGCGTTTCAACCTATACAATAGAGTTGCGCACAACGAAACATATCCCACGGTAAGCAACATGAGTCGTCCCGCTAATCCCCCCCTCTCCGCCGATGAATCAACGCCTGCGGGCGCACGCGACGGTGGCGTCATTGCCGTGACGCGCGCGCTGCGGCTGCTCGAGTCCTTCGCCGTGGGCGAGTCCCAGCTGTCGCTGGCCGAGATAAGCCGGCGCTGCCAGCTGCACAAGACCACGGTGCTGCGCCTGGCACGCACGCTGGCGCAGTCGGGCTACCTGGTGCAGCGCGAGGACGGCGACTGGCGCCTGGGCCCGGCCGCGGGCTGGCTGGGAGCGCGCTACCAGGCCGGCTTTGACGTGCAGAACGTGCTGGAGCCGGTGCTGCGCGAGCTCACCCTGGCCACCGGCGAAAGCGCGGCGTTCTATGTGCGCGAGGGCGACATGCGCACCTGCCTGGTGCGCGTGGAAGGCCCGCAGGCACTGCGCCACCATGCGCGCATGGGCGAGGGTCTGCCGCTAGACAAGGGCTCGCCGGGCCGCGTGATCCTGGCGTTCTCGGGCGAGCCGGGCGAGGTCTACGAGGAGATCCGCCGGCGCGGCTACCACTGGTCGATCGGCGAGCGCGAGCAGGGCGTGGCCACGGTGTCCGCTCCCGTGTTCGGCCGCCACTGGCGCCTGCTGGGCTGCGTGTGCATCTCGGGGCCACAGTCACGGCTGCCGCAGGAGAAGCTGGAGGCGCTGGCCCAGACCATCATCAGGACGGCTAACCAGCTGTCCTACGCGCTGGCCGGCAAGGCCGCCAGCACGGCGGCGCAGGCGCCGGGCGTCTGGCATCCGTAAGGCGACGCCCAGCCAGCCGATACACTCGCCCGGCCATTTGCCTCCGACCTTGCCCCCATGCTCCACTACCTGACCATTCCCGTCACCGCCTTCCAGCAAAACAGCTCCCTCGTCTGGTGCGACCAGACCATGGAGGCGGCCGTCATCGACCCGGGCGGCGACCTCGATCTGCTGCTGGCCGAAGCGCAGCGCCTGGGCCTGCACCTGAAGGCCATCTGGCTCACGCACGCACACATCGACCACGCCGGCGGCACGGGCGAGCTGGCGCAGCGGCTGGGCCTGCCCATCATCGGCCCGCACCCGGGCGACCAGTTCTGGATCGATGGCCTGCCCCAGCAAAGCCAGATGTTCGGCTTTCCGCCGGCGCTGCATTTCACGCCCACGCGCTGGCTGCACGATGGCGAGACGGTCACCATTGGCCACGAGACACTGAACGTGCGCCACTGCCCGGGCCACACGCCCGGCCATGTGGTGTTCCACGCGCCGCAGATCGACCGCTGCTTTGTCGGCGACGTGCTGTTTGCCGGCAGCATTGGCCGCACCGACTTTCCTCAGGGCAACCACCAGCAGCTGATTGACAGCATCACCGGCCGCCTGTGGCCCATGGGCGACCAGACGGTGTTCATCCCCGGCCATGGGCCGGAGAGCACGTTCGGACGGGAGCGGCGCAGCAACCCCTATGTCGGTGGTACCTGAGCGATTTACTACAAATTAAATAGCTTATGGCGCTTTCCTATAAAGCGCTACAAGCCGTTTTGCCACATATCCCTGTCAGCGCCCCAGCTCCTTGGCGCTGACCCCGGCAATGCCCCAGTTCTCTTTGGGCACGTCGTGGATCCAGACGCGCACATTGGCCACGGGTGCGCCCACGGCATCGACGAGGGCCTGTGTCACCTTCTCGATGACGGCCTTCTTCTGCTCCTCGGTGCGGCCTTCAAGCATGTAGATCTGTGCAAATGGCATGGTGCTCCACCCTGGTAAGAAAAGAGGTCAATCGGCCTTGAGGCCGAGCTGGCGGATCAGCCCGCCCCAGCGCCGGTTCTCGGCGCGGATGAAATCGGCGAACTGCTGCGGCGTGTTCACACGCAGGTTGCCCGAGATGTTGTCGAAGGCGGCCTGGGCCTGTGGCGTCCTGGCGCCGGCCTCCCAGGCGTCGTGCAGCTCGGCCACGACAGCCTGCGGCGTGCCGGCTGGCGCCACCAGGCCAAACCAGGTCTCGACCTCGAAGCCGGGGTAACCCGACTCGGCCACGGTGGGCACGTCGGGCAGGGCCTTGGCGCGCTGCGGCGAGGTGACGGCGATGGCCTTGAGCTTGCCCGCGCGCACATGCTGCAGCGTGGTGGCCAGCGAGCTTTCCATGCTCATTGGCACCGTGCCCGCCAGCAGATCCGGCACGATCTGGCTGGAGCCCTTGTACGGCACGTTGGTGAGCGCTATGCCCGCCACCGACTGCAGCAGCTCGGCCGCCAGATGGTTGCTGGTGCCTATGCCCGAGGTGGCGTAGCTCAGCCGGCCTGGGTTCGCCTTGGCATGGGCCACCATGCCCGCCAGGTCGGAGAACGGCGCCCCCGGGTGGATGACCAGGGCGCAGGGCGTGGTGCCGACCAGCGAGATCGGCAGCAGGTCCTTCTCCACATTGAAGGGCAGGCTGGCGTACAGGTGCGGCGCGATCGCCAGGCTGCTGATGGCCGCCAGGCCTATGGTGTAGCCGTCGGGCGCGGCCTTGGCGACGAAGTCGGTGCCGATGTTGCCGCCCGCGCCGGCCTTGTTCTCGACCACGAACTGCTGGCCCAGCCGCTCGCCCATGGCCTTGGCCGCCGTGCGGCCCATCACATCGGTCGGCCCGCCCGGCGGGAAGGGCACCACCATGCGCACCGGCCTGACCGGGTAGCCACTCTGGGCCCAGGCGCCGCCGGCCAAGCTGGCGCCGCATGCGGCCAGCGCGCCGGCCGTGATGAAGTCGCGTCGTTGCATGGTCTTGTCTCTGGTTGTTGTTATGAAAAGGCTCAGGCAAAGCGCAGCGACACGCTGCCCATGCCCTGCACGCGCAGGCTGACGTTGTCGCCGGCCTGCACGGCCACGGCCTCGGTGACGCCGCCCGACAGGATCATGCTGCCCGCGGGCAGCTCGCGCCCGCGCCGGCCCAGGTGGTTGGCCAGCATGGCAATGGCCGCGGCCGGGTGGCCCAGCACGGCGGCGCCGGCGCCAAGGGCCACGGGCTCGCCGTTTTTCTCCAGCACGATGCCGCAGGTGCGCAGGTCCACGCTCTCGGGGCGCTGCGCCTGGCCGCCGATGACGAAGCGCGCGGCCGAGGTGTTGTCGGCCACCACGCTCTTGAGGTCGAACTTGAAGTCACGGTAGCGGCTGTCGATCACCTCGATGCCCGGCAGCACGAAGTCGGTGGCGGCCAGCACGGCGCCGATATGGCAGCCCGGTCCCTTGAGGGCGTGCTTGAGCACGAAGACGATCTCGGGCTCGACCTTGGGGTGGATGAGCTCGCGCGTCTGCACCGTGCCGCCCTCGGGCACGCTGTAGTCGTCCACCAGAAAGCCGAACACCGGGTCGGTCACGCCCATCTGCTTCATCTTGGCGTGCGAGGTCAGGCCTGCCTTCAGTCCCACCACGCGCGCGCCACGCGCGAGCTTGCGCGCCAGGATGGCGTCCTGGATGGCATAGGCATCATCCCAGTCCATGTCGGGGTGTTCGTCGGTGATCTTGGGCGTGTCACGCACCTGCAGCTGGCAGGCCTCCAGGTGCTCGGCCAGGCGCTCTATGGTGTCTTTGCTCAGTGCCATGTTGTGTTCCTTTCTTCAGGCGGCAACGGCCAGGCCGCGCGCCCTGGCCATGGTGATGGCCGTGTCCTCGATCATGTCCTCCTGCCCGCCGACCATGCCGCGGCGGCCCAGCTCCAGCAGGATCTCGCGCGCCGGCACGCCGTATTTCTGCTCGGCACGCTTGGCAAACAGCAGGAAGCTGCCGTACACGCCGGCGTAGCCCAGCGTCAGCGCGTCGCGGTCGATGCGGATCGGGAAGTCCATCAGCGGCACGACCAGATCCTCAGCCACGTCCTGGATCTTCCAGACATGAACGCCGGTGGGGATGCCCATGCGGTCGAGCACGGCCACCAGCACCTCCATGGGCGTGTTGCCCGCGCCCGCGCCCAGGCCGGCTGCTGCCGCGTCGATGCGATTGGCACCGGCCTCTATGGCGGCAATGCTGTTGGCCACGCCCATGGCCAGGTTGTGGTGGCCATGGAAGCCCAGCTCTGTTTCAGGCTTCAAGGCCTGACGCACCGCGCTGATGCGCTCGGTCACATGCCCGGGCAGCATGTAGCCGGCCGAGTCGGTGATGTAGATGCAATTGGCGCCGTAGCCTTCCATCAGCTTGGCTTGTTTGACCAGACCGGCGGCGTCGTTCATGTGCGCCATCATCAAGAAGCCCACGGTGTCCATGCCCAGCTTGCGTGCCTGGGTGATGTGCTGCTCGCTCACATCGCCCTCGGTGCAGTGTGTGGCCACGCGGATGGTGTGCACGCCCAGCTCATGGGCCATCTTCAGGTGATCGACGGTGCCAATGCCCGGCAGCAGCAGCGCCGAGACCTTGGCCTGCTTCATCAGCGGGATCACGGCGCCCAGGTATTCCTCGTCGCTGTGCGCCGGAAAGCCATAGTTGACCGAGGCGCCACCCAGGCCGTCGCCGTGGGTGACCTCGATCAGCGGCATGCCGGCGGCATCCAGCCCCTGGGCGACGGATTTCATCTGCTCCAGGGTCATGAGGTGGCGCTTGGGGTGCATGCCGTCGCGCAGCGTCATGTCGTGCAGGGTGATTTTCTGTGTCATGGTGATAGTCCTTATGTATGTCGCACCGGGCATTCACTCCCTCTCCCGCTGGCGGGAGAGGGCGGGGGTGAGGGTGGTTCTTCGTACAGGCGCAGCGCCTGTGCACCCCCTCACCCCTGCCCTCTCCCCCAGGGGGGAGAGGGAGTCAAGCCCTTCAGGCGGCCTGCAGGGTGAGGCGCCCGGCCAGCATTTCCTCGGCAAACATCTCGGCCGTGCGCGCGGCTGCTGCCGTCATGATGTCCAGGTTGCCGGCGTACTTGGGCAGGTAGTCGCCCAGGCCCTCGACCTCCAGGTAGATGGAGACGCGCTTGCCGTCGAACACCGGGCCGTTGACCAGCTTGTAACCGGGCACGTATTTCTGCACCTCGGCCAGCATTGCGTGAATGCTTTCGGTGATCGCCGTCTGGTCGGGTTCTTCGTCGGTCAGGCAGTGCACGGTGTCGCGCATGATCAGCGGCGGCTCGGCCGGGTTAATGACGATGATGGCCTTGCCGCGCCTGGCGCCGCCGACCTTCTCGATGGCGCCGGCGGTGGTGCGGGTGAATTCGTCGATGTTCTTCCTGGTGCCCGGGCCGGCGGATTTGCTGGACACCGTGGCGACGATCTCGCCGTAGGCCACCGGCTGCACGCGGCTGACGGCCGCGACCATGGGGATGGTGGCCTGGCCGCCGCAGGTGACCATGTTGACGTTCATCTCGCCACGGCCCAGGTGTTCCTTCAAATTGACCGGGGGCACGCAGAAGGGGCCGATGGCGGCGGGCGTCAGGTCGATCATCAGCGCGCCCTGTTCGTTGACCTTGCGCGAGTTCTCGGCGTGCACGTAGGCGCTGGTGGCGTCAAAGACGATTTGCACGCCATCCTGCTTCATGTGCGGCAGAAGGCCGTCGACGCCCTCGGCGGTGGTCTTGATGCCCATTTCGCTCGCGCGCTTCAAGCCGTCGGACTCGGGGTCGATGCCCACCATCCACACCGGCTCCAAGACGGGGCTCCTCTGCAGCTTGGCCAGCAGGTCGGTGCCGATGTTGCCCGGGCCTATCAGGGCGCATTTGATCTTGTCACTCATCACTTTTCTCCACAAATCAAACGAAACGAACGCTGCAGCCGCCGATGCCGCCAATCGTCACGCGCAGGTTGTCGCCCGCCTGCACCGGCACCATGATGCCCAGCGAGCCCGACAGGATGACCTCGCCGGCTTCGAGCGCGATGCCGCGCGCGCCCAGGGTGTTGGCCAGCCAGGCCACGGCGTTGGCCGGGTGGCCCAGGGCGGCAGCGCCGGCGCCGGTGGCGACGATGTCGCCGTTCTTCTCCAGCACCATGCCGCAGGTGCCCAGATCCACATCGCGCGGGTCCACCAGCCGGTCGCCCAGCACGAACACGCCGCAGCTGGCGTTGTCGGCCACGGTGTCCTGGATCTTGATCGTCCAGTCCTGGATGCGCGAGTCGACGATCTCGAAACAGGCCATCACGCCCTCGGTGGCGGCGAGCACGTCGGCGGCGGTGACGCCCGGGCCTTGCAGGGTTTTCTTGAGCACAAAGGCGATCTCGCCCTCGGCCTTGGGCTGGATCAGGCGGCTCATGGGAATGGCCTGGCCCTCGTTGTAGACCATGGCGTCGGTCAGCCAGCCAAAGTCGGGCTGGAACACGCCCAGCATGTTCATCACCGCCTGGCTGGTCACGCCGATCTTCTTGCCGACCACGCGCTCGCCGGCGGCAAGGCGGCGCGCCATCAGGCGCTGCTGCACGGCATAGGCGTCGTCCACGGTCATGTCGGGGCACTGGCTGGTCAGGGGCTCCAGCGTGGTGCACTCAGTCAGCGCCTCAAACAGCGCGTCGCCCAGTTGTTCGATGTCCTTGGTTTGCATTACTACACTTTCAATAGCTGTTTGCGCTTGACTGGCAAGCGCTACAAGCCTGTTTTGTTAAAACTTCACCATCACGTTGCGCAGCTCGGTATAGAACTCCAGCGAGTGCACGCCACCCTCGCGGCCTATGCCCGATTGCTTGGAGCCGCCGAACGGCGTGCGCAGGTCGCGCAGAAACCAGGAGTTGATCCAGCACAGCCCGACCTCGATCTGCTGCGCCAGGCGGTTGGCGCGCGAGATGTCCTGGGTGAAGACCGAGGTCGCCAGACCATAGCGGTTGGCGTTGACCTTGGCCAGCACCTCGTCCTCGCTGTCGAACGGGCTGATGTGGCAGCAGGGGCCGAAAATTTCCTCGGTGACCACGGTGGCCGTCTCGCTCAATCCGGTCCAGATGGTGGGCTGCACCCAGGAGCCGCCCTTGAGATGCGCGGGCATGTCGGGCACGCCGCCGCCGGTGACTATGGTGGCGCCCTCCTCCCTGGCCTTGGCGTACAGGCCCAGCACCTTCTGCTGGTGCTCCTTGCTGATCACCGGGCCGATCTTCGTCGCCTTGTCCTCGGGGTGGCCGGGGGTCATGGTTTCGGCGCGCTCCTTGAGCGCGGTGACCAGCTTTTCAAAGATGGGGCGCTCGACATACACGCGCTCGGTGCCCAGGCAGACCTGGCCGGCGTTCTCGAAGCAGGAGCGCGTGAGGGTATCCACGGCCACCTGGAAGTCGCAGTCGGCAAACACCACGGCCGCATTCTTGCCACCCATCTCCAGCGACACCGGGCGCACGCCGCTGGCCGCCGCGCGCATGATGGCCTCGCCGGTGCGTGTCTCGCCGGTAAAGGTGATGCCGTTGACGCCCTGGTGGAGCGTGAGGAACTCGCCCGCCGAGTCCGGGCCAAAGCCGTGCACCACGTTGTACACACCCTTGGGCATGCCGACCTGGTTCATCACCTCGCCCAAGAGCGTGGCCGTGGCCGGGGTTTCCTCGCTGGGCTTGACGACCACGGTGTTGCCGCAGGCCAGGGCCGGGCCAACCTTCCAGGTCATCAACAGCAGCGGCAGGTTCCACGGGCAGACCACGGCGATCACGCCGCGCGGCACGCGCACGCCGTAGCTCAATGCCGTCTTGCCGTCGGGCGTGCGCATCTGGAAGGACTCGGTGGCGGCGCTCTTGATGGTGTCGATGAAGATCTGGAAGTTGGCCGCACCGCGCGGAATATCCAGGTGCGAGGCCAGATGGTGCGGCTTGCCGGTGTCGGCAATCTCAGCCTGCAGAAAGTCGTCAAAGCGCCGGTTGATCTCCAGCGCCACGGCATCCAGCAGCTTGCAGCGCTCGACCACCGACAGCCGCCCCCAGTCGCCCTTCAGCGCGGCCTGGGCGGCGGCCACCGCCGCATTCACCTCGGCCTGGCCGGCCTCGTGGATGGAGCCGATGACGCTGCCATCGACCGGGTTGATGTTGGCAAAGGTCTTGCCGCTGGCGTTCCTGACGTACTCGCCGTTGATGAAGTTGAGAAACTCTTTCATGTCGCTGCCCTGATTTGTTGGAATGGTTGAACGCCTGCCGGCCCCCTGCAAGCGCCGGCCCGGCGGGCCGGCGCAACTGGCTTAGAACGCCTTGACCAGCGTGAAGCGCAGCAGCGAGCCCTTGGGCTGCGCGCCCGTGCCGGCCTTGGCGCTGACCTCCTTGTAGAGCGCGCCCTTGAGGAACACGCCCGCGCCCGGTATCGGGTACACCAGCTCGGCGCCCACGGCGTGGCGCGCGGCCTTGTTGGCGCTGGCGCCGGCGCCGCTGTCGTTGGTGGTCTGCCACTGGCTGTAGCCCACCAGGCCGGCCGAGACCGCGCCGAATGACTTGCCCAGCCCCCATTCCAGCGTCAGCTGGTCGCCAGGGCGCATGCCGGCGCTGTTGCGGCCGTTGAATTCGTAGCGCATCAGCGCCGCACCGGAGACGGTCTTGGCACCGTCGAAGTAATAGGTCAGGCCGCCCGTGAGCATGGTGCTCTTGAAGCCCTTGCCGGGCGATGCCGGGGCGCTGGTGCTGGCGGTGTCGAACCACATGCCGGCTGCGGCCACGGCGTCCCACTGCGGGCCATGCCAGCCCAGCACCAGCGGGCCCAGGTAGACATCGCCCACGCCGCTGCGGCTGTCGGAGATGCCGGCGGCGTTGATGGTGAGCGAGGTGCGCATCACCGGCACGATGGCCTCCACGCCATAGTCGGCGCCCAGCAGCTTGTGGTTGGTGACCCAGACGAAGCGGTTCGCCAGCGCCGTCACGGTGCCGCGGTTGTGGCCGGGCAGGTTGCTGCTGCTGCCGGGGGCGCGGAAGTCGTCTATCTGGTAATTGACCAGGTAGCCCAGGTAGTACATGCCCGGTGGCGGCACGCTGGCCGCCTGCATGCCCTCCACGCCGGGCACGTAATGGCCGTCGGCCAGGGCTTGCGTGGCAAAAAGGCTGCCCAGGGCGGCCAGGGCCGCAGCGGCGATGTGGGATTTTTTCATGTTGTGGTTTCCTTCAGTTATCGAGGCCCAACGCCACCAGGGCGGCGCGGGCGCATATTTCGTCCTGTTCGGCCGAGCCGCCGGAGACACCGATGCCGCCGATCAACACCCCGCCCTCGCGCATGGGCAGGCCGCCGCCAAAGACCACGTTGCGCGGACGCACCGGCATGCCTAAGCGCAACGCCTCGTCGCCCTGCAGGATGCCGGCCCACTGGCCGGTGGCAAAGCCAAAGCCGGCCGCGGTGTAGGCCTTGTCGATGGCGATGTCCACCGAGTGCAGAAAGGCGCCGGGCATGCGCAGAAACGCCGCCAGCACGCCCGAGGCGTCGGTCACGGCCGCGTTGATGCGTATGCCCAGTTCACCGGCCTTGGCCACCGCCGCCAGCACGGCGGCGTTGGCGGCCTCGGCGGTGATGGCGCGTTGCTCCACGCTGTGCGCCATGTCAGGTCACCACGCTCAGGAAGGCGTCGTTCAGCTTGCGGTCGTGATAAAAGATGCCGCGCCCGACTTCCTCCCAACTCCAGGTGATGGGCTCCATGTCCGGGTAGTGGTCGTAGCCGCCGGCAAAGGTCTCCAGGCGGTTGCCGCTGGGGTCGAAGAAGTAGATGGTGGTGCCGTTGGTGATGCCGTGGCGCGTCGGGCCGATGTCGATGGAGACACGGTTCTTGCTCATGATGTCCGCGGCGCGCAGCACCTGCTCCCAGCTGCCGAGCTGGAACGACACATGGTGCAGCTTGCCCGGCTCGCCATGGCGCACGATGGCGATGTCATGCGCCTTGGCGCTGCAGGTCAGCCACACGCCCAGGTCGGTCTGACCGTCTTCGAGCTTCACGCGCTCGACCAGTGTGAAGCCCAGCACCTTGGTGAACAGGTCGGTGGCGCCGTCGAGGTCGGTGCCGTAGATCAGCGCGTGGTCCAGGCGGATGGGGGTGATGCCCGGCTGGTCGATGATGTCCATGTCGGGGCTGCTGTTTCCCACGGCGCTGCCGACGGCGGTCTTGTCGGCGTACAGCTCGATCATGTGGCCGGTGGGGATTTGAAAGCGCACACGCTCGCCGGTCTCCAGCAGCTCACCAGCGGGGATGCGCTCGGTCTTGACGCCGTATTCGTTGAGCTGTTTTTCCAGGCTGGCCAGGGTGACCTTGTCGAGCACCTTGTAGCCAAAGAAGTCCATGCCGGCACGGTCGGACTGGCGCAGGATGATGCTGTTGTGGTCGCGCTCGGCGCGGGTCTTGAAGTAGGCGCGGCCCTGGCTGTCGCGGCCCTGGTACTTCAGGCCCATGACGTCGGTGTACCACTTCACTGATTCCTCGATGTCCAGCACACGAATCTGTGCGTGCCCGGGGCGCAAAACTCCAGTCATTGCCATGGTCTGTCTCCTTGTGGTTGTCAGGTGGGTTGGGAAAGGGAGGCGTCGGTCGTTGACGGCGACCGGCACACGGTTTTCTTCATGCTGCCGACCACGCTCAGGCGCAGGTCGCTGGTCGGCTTGATGCGACAGGAGAGCACGCAGCCCTCGGCCTCTTCCTCGGCGCTGATGTGGGCGCGGCTCATCACGCGCTTGTCGTAGCTGCCCTCGAGCACATGCACCTTGCACACGCCGCAGCCGCCCTGGCGGCAGCCCACGGGGATGCCCTTCTTGCCCAGCGCCTCCATGCCCTGGAGCACCGAGCGCTCGTCCAGGCAGCGGTAGCTCTCCTGGGTTTCGGCGATCGTGACGGTGTAGTACTGGCCCATGGTGGCGTCCGGTCAGATCTTCTTGAACAGCGGGCTGCGCACCTGCTGCGCATCGGCCGCCGAGATGAACTTCTCGGTGTAGATGTCGCGCTCGAACAAGCGCCCCTGCATCAGCGTGCTGATGCAGGCGTCGATCATCAGCGGCGGACCGCACAGATAGGCCTTGTGGCCGCGGAAGTCGTTGGCAAAGTGCGCCTTGGCGGCGTCGTGCACGAAGCCGCGCGCACCCGTCCAGCCGCTGTCCTCGGCCTCGCCCGAGAGCGCCGCCACGTAGCTGAAATTGGGGTGCTTGTCGGCCAGCTGCTCGAACTCGGCGTGGTGGTAGAGCTCGTCCTGGCTGCGCGCGCCGTTGACCAGCGTGATGGGCTTGCTGCAACCCGCGGCCAGCAGATCCAGCACCATGGAGCGCGGGCTCGACAGCCCCGATCCGCCGGCCAGGAACAGGTAGCCCAGGCCCTCCTTGGCGTGCGCCGATTCGCGCACGAAGAAGCGCCCGTAGGGGCCCGAGAGCTGCACGGCATCACCGCTCTTGAGCTGCTGGTGCACCCAGGTCGTGCCCTTGCCTCCGGGCACATGGCGCACGTTGAGCTCGATCTCGTCGCGGCCGCCCGCTGCCGTAGGGGCGTTGGCGATCGAGAAGGCGCGCGGCGCGGCCTCGCCGGGGATGTGCAGGTTGATGTATTGCCCGGCCTGGAACTCCATGGGCTGATCCAGCTTGAGCCACACGCCCTTGATGGTGGGCGTCAGATCTTCGATGCGCACCACCGTGGCGCGGTAGTCGTGCACGAGCAGGTTGCGCGCGTCGGGTTCTTCGTCGATCTCGGCCTCTATAACCACGTCGGACTGCAGCGTGGCACAGCAGGCCAGGGCCTTGCCTTCTTCGCGCTCATAGTCCATCAGTGCAAAGCCGCTGGCCTCGCCATGCTCGATCTCGCCGTCCGTCACCTGGATCTTGCAGGTGGCGCACAGGCCGTGGCAGCAGGCGTGCGGCAGGTAGATGCCGGCGCGCAGCGCGGCATCCAGAATGCTCTGGCCTTCCTCGACCTCGATGGTCTGGCCCAGCGGTTCAATGGTGAGCTGATGGCTCATGACAATCTCACTGATTCAAAATAGATAGCTACTTGCGCTTTATGGACAAGGGATTGACCTGAATTTGATTCAAACCCTTGCCAAAAGACGCATCTCAGAAGCAGGAGCCGCTCAGGCCCGTCAGGCCCGGCGTGCGAAAGCGGATCACGCTCTTGTGGCCCAGGCCATGCTCGGCCAGGGTCTTGTCCATGTCGGGCGTGAAGGGCTTGCCGGACATGAACCACTCGGCTTTGTCCCAGTCGATCCTGGCAAAGTCGGGGTGGGCGCCATACATGCCGGGCAACGCGCCGTTGACGAGGTCGCCAAACTTCATCGTCGGCGGCATGGGTGCGCAAAACGGCGCGCAGAACATCTTGTGATCCTCCCAGCCGATGTACAGCAGCGGCGCGGGGAATTTGTCCACCGTGTCTTTTTGCTCGAACTCGTAGGGGGCGATGGATTTGACGGCCATGGGGTATCTCCTTGTCTCTTGCCTGGTGCGCGCTCAGTTGCCGGTGGCCTGGGAGCGCCAGTTCTCGAAGTTCTTCTTGTCCGGCGAGTCGGCGTAGTCCATGTTGTCCTCGCCCTGGCGGATCTTGTACCAGCGCAGCACCTCGGCCAGCGGGTTGAAGTCGGGGCTGCTCGGATCCACGTCCTCGGGGAAGCAGTTGCCCTGGTAGATCTGGTGCACGGGCAGCCAGCTCTGGGCGTACTTCTCGGGCTCGTTGTCGAAGATATGCTTGCAGCCGTCGGAGCAGCAGTGGTACTTCATGCCCTTGTATTCGCTCTCGCGGTAGGCAATTTTTGTCGGGTCGTCGGGCTCGGTGAAGAACATCGGCACCTGGCAGACCTGGCACAGCATGGGCAGGGTGCCGTTGTAGAAGCGCTTGCCCTCGGCCTGCTCCTTGGCGTAGTGCTGCCACAGCGGGCGGTAGTACTTGTCGAAGGTTTCGGGGTACTTGGCCGAGAGCCAGTCCATGTCCTTCTCGCTGGGTGCCCAGGTGTGGAAGGGGGCGGCGGCGCCGTAGTTGTAGAACACGTTCCAGGCCTGGTGCGAGAGGTGGTCCTTGTCCTTGCAGGCCTGTTCCCAGCCCTTGGGTACCTTGATGCCGTAGCGCGCCAGGTCGTTGAACAGGGCGGCGCCGTTTTGCTCGGCGTAGATCTCCCAGGCCTCCTTCCAGCTCATCACGCGCTTGGGCAGCATGTAGTCCATCATCATGGCCACCAGGGTCAGCACGCGGTAGCCGCGCCAGAACCATTTGTCCAGCCAGGCCTGCACGATGGGCAGGTTGTCCGGATCCTGCTCCAGGATGAACTTGATGATCTCCAGCCCCAGCGTCATGTGGCGCGATTCGTCGGACTGCGCCGAGAAGCCGAAGGCCATGGCCCCCATGTCGCCGTTGTAGGCCGCGCCCGAGATGAAGGGCACGAACAGCAGGTTGGTCAGCACATATTCAAACGCGAAGCCGATGGCGACGATGAACTCGAACGGCCCGGCACTGACGGCGTCGTCAAAGAACGACTTGGGCACGCTCAGGTACCAGACGCGGTCATGCTGGTGGCGCCAGTCGGCAAAACCGTTGTAGTGCTTGTTGTAATTGGACAGGCTGTGGATCTGCGTCTGCGCGTGGCGGATTTCGTCCAGGCTCTGCATCATGCAGGCCACGCGCGGGCCGGCGCCGGGGTACTGGCGCCCGACATGGGCAAAGCCGCGGTGCGCCATGTATTCCAGCGGCGAGACGCCGGTCAGGAACAGCTTCAAGGTGTTGATGTAGCGCCCATCGGTCACGCCCAGGTGGCCGTTGTTCTGCGTGAACGCATCGATGATGGCGTAGAGCTTGCGCTCCTTCTCGGCCTGGTATTTCCAGTACGAGTCCATCGTCATGCGGAACGGGTCCTCGAACTTGTCCCAGTCGTGGATCTTGATGCCCTCGTACTCCATGTACGGGAACACGTCCTTGACGGCCTGGTAGCTGGGGCTCCAGGCCAGGTCGCGCGTCATCAGGTTGTAGCGCTCCTTGAGGCCCAGCTTCTTGGTGGCTTTCATATCCATGGTGTGTGTCTCCTTGCGTCGTCCGTGGGGGGTGGCGGTGGCGCGGGTTTATTGATGCCAGGTGAGGGTGAATTCGTCGTCGGTTTCGTCCACGTTGCCGCTCATGGTGATGAGGTGCACCTGCATTTCCTGCAGGTCGAACGCGCGCCCGATCTCCTCTTCGATGGTGGCCTTGCGCACCACCAGATGGCCGGGCACGTCGATCTTCACCATGGCCGGCTGGTCGCTGACGATGGCGCCGGGGTTGTCGGCCAGGATGGCGTTGACGATGGCGCGCGAGTCTTCGTTCTTCTGAAATGCAATGAATACGTTGGACATGCCTGTGCTCCTGTACTGGTGTCGGGGTCGGGCTCAGGCCAGGGTCAGGCCGGCCTTGTTCATGCGCCCATCCACGGCCGCCACCGAGCGCGCCAGCGCATCGGCACCAGCGGCGCCCAGCGCCAGCTCGGCGATGGGGGCCAGGGCCTGCTGCACGCGGCCGCGCCAGTGGGCGTACCAGTGGCTGAGCAGCTCCTTGTTCTCGGGGCTCTCGGCGGCGGCGACCTTCATCACCGCGTCCACCCATTTGTTGGCGTCCTGACCCCACTCGGCCTGGAAGCGCGTGAGCATGGAGACCACCGGGCCGGCCTGCTCGCTCAGCACCTGATCGACCTCCTTGTAGGCCAGGGCGAACAGCACGCCGTCGAGCACCAGGTTCTGCGCCACGAACAGCTCGAACCAGTCCTTGAGCACCCAGGTGTCTTCCACCAGGCGGCGCAGGCCCTGCCAGGCGGGCGCCTGCAGCCAGGCCTGCTTGCCGGCCTCGAGCTCGCCCTGGTTGCCCAGCAGCAGGCCCAGGCGGGTGAGGTACTGGGCAATGCCCAGCTGATCCATGCCGGCATACAGGCAGGGCTGGGTGATGGCGGTGCCGTAGCCGTAGGCGCACTGGTAGGCGCCGTTCATGTTGGCGCCCCAGGCGACATGGCGCAGCGGCACATAGAAGTCCAGCGCCTTGCGCCGGGCGGCGTCGTCATAGCGATCGGCCAGGCCGCGCTCCTCGACGAATTCAAAGTCCGCCTCGGCCACTTCCTGCATGCGCGCACGCGCCTGGGTGTAGGCGCCGTAGTAGAACTGGCGCGGGTCTTTCAGCGCATACCAGTCCCGCATCACCAGGCGGGTGCGGCGCGGGTCGAACAGTTCGTGCTGCGGATCCCAGGTGGGGCGGTAGTGGAAGTTGGCATCGGGCTGCACATTCATCGTGCCCTCGATGTAGCGCGAGGCCGGCTTGTCGGCCCCCAGCCGCTCGGCGATATGGTTGTAGGTCTGGCGCAGCGGGGTGATGCTGACGGTGCGCAGGTCGATTTGCATGGGGCTTGTCTCCTTGGGTTTTCGGTAGGGGCTGACGGTCACGGCTCCTGGCGGAAATGCCGCTCACGGGCATCGCGCAGGCTCCAGTCCCATTCGTGCTCGGCACTGCCCTCGCCATGCTCGGGCAGGCGGCCATGCGTGGGCACCACGGCCTGCATGGCGCAGAACTCCTCGAACTGCTGGCGCGGCATCACCATCTCGACGTAGAGCCCGGGCTCGCCCACGGCGAACTCGAACTCCACCATGCCGTTGTCGTGCTCCTGCACGATGCGGATGAAGCGGCGCTGGACATCCCAGCGGTCTTCGGAAGGGGGCGGCGTAGTGCTCATGCCAGGAGCTATGCAGAACATGTGCCAGCTCGTCCCGCAAAGGCTGGAATCTCGATAATTCAGGGGTAAACCCCTAAGAATTCACCGAAAGAACAGGGATTTCCAAGCCCCATGGATCACAAAATCCGCCTGTATCCAGGCGTAAATTCACGATTTGCGTGATTCATCGAGGAGGTGATTCACCATTTGATGAAATTCACCCAATTTCTCCGCTTGCACTGAAAAATGGTTTATCGATAATTCAACCTCATGCCCACACTCCCCGCCCTGCCCTCGGATGCCGACCTGCGGCGCCAGATCCAGTTCTCCGCGGCCGACGGCCGCATCTGGCTGGCGGGCCAGCGCATGGTGTTGATGCACGCCGCCTCGCTGGGCATATTGCGCCGCGAGCTGATGCACACCCTGGGGCCCACGGCCGCGCGCCGCCTGTTGCTGCGCGTGGGCTATGCCTCGGGCGAGCGCGACGCGGCGCTGGCGCGCCAGTTGCGCCCCGGCGCCGACGCCTTCGCCATGTTCAGCGTCGGGCCGCAGCTGCACATGCTGCAGGGCGCGGTGCAGGTGGCGCCCCGGCGGCTGGAGCTGGACATGGCCAGCGGCCATTTCCACGGCATCTTCGACTGGCAGCATTCCTGGGAGGTGGAGACCCATGTGCGCGACTTCGGCGCGCAGCACAACGCCGTGTGCTGGACGCTGCTGGGCTACGCCTCGGGCTATACCAGCGCCTTCATGGGCCGCACCGTGCTCTACAAGGAGGTGCAATGCGCCGCCTGCGGCCATGCCCATTGCCGCATCGAGGGCCGGCCGGTGCAGGACTGGCCCGATGGCGCCCAGGTGGCCAGCGACTACGCCCCAGACGCGCTGGCCCTGCCGGAGGGCGCGCGCACGCCGGTCGCCTGGCCGCCGCCCGTGCCGGCCGAGGACCGGCCCGAGCCGCCGGCCGACGCCCTGGGCCAGCTCATCGGCCGCTCCACCGGCTTCAATGCCGCCACGCAGCTGCTGCGCAAGGCCGCCAGCACCCAGGTGACGGTGCTGCTCACCGGCGAAACCGGCGTTGGCAAGGAGCGCTTTGCGCGCGCCCTGCACGCCCTGAGCCCACGCGCGGCCAAGCCCTTCGTGGCGGTGAACTGCGCGGCGCTGCCGGGCAGCCTGGTCGAGTCGGAACTGTTTGGCACCGAGAAAGGCGCCTACACCGGCGCCGACGCCGCGCGCGCCGGGCGCTTCGAGCGCGCCCACGGCGGCACGCTGTTCCTGGACGAGCTGGGCGAGCTGCCGCTGCCAGCCCAGGCCAAGCTCTTGCGCGTGCTGCAGGACGGCCAGGTGGAGCGCCTGGGCGCGACCCAGCCGCGCCAGGTGGATGTGCGCCTGGTGGCGGCCACGCACCAGGATCTGGCCGAGGCGGTGCGCGCCGGGCGCTTTCGCCAGGATCTGTACTACCGCCTGAACGTCTACCCCATACGCATCCCGCCGCTGCGCGAGCGCCTCGATGACATCGAGCCCTTTGCCCGTCACCTGCTGGAGCGCTTTGCCACGCGCCACGACAAGCACATCGCCGGCCTGAGCGACCGCGCCCTGCACGCGCTGCGCCAGTACGCCTGGCCCGGCAACATGCGCGAGATGGAGAACCTGATCGAGCGCGGCGTGATCCTGGCCGACCCAGGGCAGCCGGTGGACGCGGCCCACCTGTTCCCGGACGGCACCGGCGCCGCCAGCGGCACGCCGACACTCACGCTGCAGGCCTCGGGCCGCCTGGGCGAGACCCGCGCCAGCGGCTGCGACGACACGCTGATCGCGCGCCTGCTGGGTGACGGCCTGGATCTGCAGGCACTGGAGACCCAGCTGATGGAAGCCGCCGTGCAGCGCAGCCACGGCAACCTGGCTGCCGCCGCGCGCCTGCTGGGCCTGACGCGTCCACAGCTGAGCTACCGCCTGAACAAACCACGCGAATCCTGAACCGGAGCCCCCGCCATGGCCAAACGCAGCGCCCTGGGCGCCATCGACGACCCGGCACCGTCCGGGCGCACCCTGATAGAGCAGGCCTACGCAAGGCTGCGCGACGACATCGTGACCGGCCAGCTCGGCCCGGGCGAGCGCCTGCGCGTGGAGCATCTGAAGACCGACTATGGCGTGAGCGCCGGCACGCTGCGCGAGGCCATCACGCGCCTGGCCAGCGACGCGCTGGTGGTCACTGAGGGGCAGCGCGGCTTTCGCGTCGCGCCCATCGCCCTGGAAGACCTGGAGGACATCACCAACCTGCGCGTGCAGATCGAGACCATGGCCCTGCGTCAGTCGATACGCGCGGGCGACGGGCTATGGCGCCAGCGGGTGGAGCAGGCCTTTGCCGCGATCTCGGCTGAGGAGCCCATCGCCCCGGAGCGCCGGCGCCACTGGGAGAACCTGAACGTGGACTTTCACGAGGCCCTGCTGTCGGGCTACGCCTCGGCCTGGACGCTGCGCGTGCTGCGCCTGCTGTCGCGCCACACCGAGCGCTACCGTAGCTTTGCCATGGCCCTGCCCGGCAATGGCGCAGCACCACCGCCGCCGCAGAAATCTGCCGACCCATCACCGGGCGAATAAGCCGCCCGGCCTGGCCATCAACGGCGCGACTGCAGATACAGCCCCTGCACGCGCGGCACGTTCTGCTCCAGCTCGCGGATGCGGTCTGGCCCCGTGGGGTGGGTGGACAGAAATCCTATGCCGCCGTTGCCCGTGGCCTGGCCCATCTTCTGCCACAGGCTCACGGCGGCCTGCGGGTCGTAGCCGGCGCGCGCGGCCAGCTCCAGGCCCACCAGGTCGGCCTCGCTCTCGTCGCTGCGGCTGAATTTGAGCGTCAAAAGCTGCGTGCCCAGGTTGGCCGCCATATTGCCCAGCTCGCCCAGGCCCAGCAGCTGCGCGCCCAGCGACAGGCCGATGCTGGTGGCCTGGCTCTTGGCGATGCGCTCGCGCGCGTGCTCGCGCAGGGCATGCGCCATCTCGTGGCCCATGACCATGGCGATCTCGTCGTCGGTCAGTTTCAGCTGATCCAGGATGCCGGTGTAGAAGGCGATCTTGCCGCCGGGCATGCAGAAGGCATTGATCTGCTTGCTACCGATCAGGTTCACCTCCCAGCGCCAGCTGCCGGCGCGGCTGTTCCACTGCTGGGCGTAGGGAATGATGCGCTGCGCGATGGCGCGCAGCTGGATGAGCTGCGGGTGGTTGTCCGGCGCCAGCGCGCGCTTGGCCTTGGCCTGGGCCAGCATCTGGTCGTACTGCTGGGTGGCCGAGGTCTCCAGCTGCTCTACCGGCACCAGCTGGCGCATGGCCGACGACTTGCCCACGTCCACCTGGGCCGCTACCGGCAGGGCGGCGGCGCCAGCGGCGGCCAGCAGGAAGGCGCGGCGCGCGTGCCAGATGCGGCCGGTGCAGCAGCCGCAGCTGTCCAAGAGTGAAGCGGTGGTAAAGATGCTCATGCGCGCAAGTCTACGGCGCGGCGCGCAGCTCCGCCCACACCACCAGCAACAGCCCGGCGATCACCCCGGCCAGTCCCAGCCAGGCCAGTGGCTGCTGGCGCTCGCCCACCACCCACACCGCCAGCACAAAGGCCGTCACCGGCTCGCCCAGCGCCAGCGTCACGCCGGTGGTGCCCGAGATATGGCGCAGCCCGCTGGAGAACAACAGATACGACAGCCCGGTGCTGACCAGCCCCAGAAACAGCACCACGCCCCAGGCCGCAGCCCCCGCCTGCAATGGCCCGCCCAACACCCAGGCCACCGGCACCGACAGCAGCGCCGCGCCGGCAAACACCGCCAGATTGGCGCGCGCCGGGCCCAGGCGCAGCACCAGCGGCTTGTTCACCAGGGTGTAGCTGGCATAGGCCAGTCCGGCCAGCAGGCACAGCGCCACGCCCGTGGCGTTCAGCCGCAGCTCCCCACCCTGGCCCAGCGCCATGGCGGCGCCGCCGGCCACGCTGACCAGCATGCCCAGCCACCACAGCGCGGGCGGCAGGCGCCGCGCCAACAGCGTCTGCAGCAGCCCGGCCCAGATGGGGCCACTGCCAATGGCAAGGGCCGTGCCCAGGGCCACGCCGCTTTGCTTGACGCCGGCAAAAAAGCTCAGGTTGTAGGCGGCGATGCAGCCGCCGGCCAGGGCCATCTGCGCCCAGGGCCAGGGGCCACTGCGCGCCGGCGCGCGCCAGGCCAGGACAGCAAAAAAGGCGCTGCCAATCACCAGCCGCAGCGCCCCCACCCAGTAGGGCGAGAGCGTGGCCGGCGCCAGGCTTTGCGCCGTGCCGGTCGTGCCCCAGAGCATGGCGGCCAGCAGCACCAGGGCCATGCCGCGGGCGGAATGTCGTGTGTCGTTCATGCCTGCCATGCTGCGCCCGGATTGGCGGGCAACTATCGAGCAACGCGCGTAGTGCGGGCCGCCTGGGCGGCGGAAGACCCAAGCAAAATACGGCCTTTGCGCCCGCCAATAAAGCGCTAACAGCTATTTATTAAATAGCATCACCGCGCCGCAGCACCCGCGCCCCCTGGCCGCGCTCGCGCCGCAGCGCGTAGGCCAGGGCGCTGGCGCTGGCGTAGCCGGTGCGCAGGGCCGTGGCTTCGAGCGACTGGCCGCGGGCCAGGGCGCGCTCGGCCACATCCAGCCGGCGCGCGCGCAGCCATTGCTGGGGCGTGTGGCCGGTCAGCTCCAGCAGGCGCGCGTGAAAGCGTTGTGGGCTCAGCAGGAACAGCGCCGCCATGCGCGCCGTCGGCCAGTCCTGGTGCAGCGCGCCCTCCACGGCGGCGCGCAGCAGGTCCAGATCCAGCCCCCGGCGCGCCAGCACGCGCGGCGCCTGCAGCAGCAGGGCCAGATGGGCCGCCGCGTCGGCCGGCGGCTCGGCGCGCGCCTGCGGCGGCACGGCAAAGCGGCGCACCCGGTCCACCTCGGCCGCGGGCGGCGCGTCGATCACCAGGATGGATGCGCCGGCGCCGGCCAGAAAGCCGTGCCGCGTGCCCGCCGGCACCACCACGCCGCAGGCCGCATCGACAAAGGCTGCGCGGCCGGCCAGCTCCAGCTCCATGCGGCCCTGCAGCGCGTACAGCACCTGGGCATGGGCGTGGTCGTGCGCCTGGTGCTCGCCGGCGTAGTGGCGCACCGAGGCGACGGGGCGATCAAGCGCGGCGCGGTTCATGGGCGCGATGGTAGCCGCGCGCGGGCCGGATAATCGCGCGCCATGTCGTCCCATTCCGCTCCCGCCGCGCGCCGCTCCTGGCGCCAGGCCTGGCTCGTTTATCTGGAGCCCGCCAGCCTGCGCATGCTGGCGCTGGGCTTTTCCGCCGGGCTGCCGCTCTTGCTGGTGCTGGGCACCCTGTCCTTCAGGCTGCGCGAGGCGGGCGTGGACCGCACCACCATCGGCTACCTGAGCTGGGTGGGCCTGGCCTACGCCTTCAAGTGGGTCTGGTCGCCGCTGGTGGACCGGCTGCCGCTGCCGCTGCTCACGCGCCGCCTGGGGCGCAGGCGCGGCTGGCTGCTGCTGGCCCAGGGCCTGGTAATGGCCGGCCTGGTCGGCATGGCGCTGACCGACCCGCGCGCCGAGCTGGCGCCCCTGGTCTGGTGCGCGCTGCTGGTGGCCTTTGGATCGGCCACGCAGGACATCGCACTCGACGCCTTCCGCATCGAATCGGCCGACGCCGAGCGCCAGGCCGCGCTGGCCGCCACCTACCAGACGGGCTACCGCCTGGCCATGATCTGGGCCGGCGCGGGCGTGCTGTGGATCGCCGCGCGCGCCGAGGTCGCGGGCGTCGATGGCTACCAGGCCGGCGCCTGGGCCGCTGCCTATCTGGTGATGGCGGCCTCCATGCTGGTCGGCACCGTGACGGTGCTGCTCTCGCCCGAGCCCGCACCGCGCCCGCTGCCCCCGGCCAAGGGCCTGGGCGACTGGCTGCGCGGCGCAGTGGTGGAGCCGTTTGCCGACTTCATCAAACGCTACCGCTGGCAGGCGGCGCTGATCCTGGCGCTGATTGCCGTGTACCGCATCAGCGACGTGGTCATGGGCATCATGGCCAACCCCTTCTATGTGGACATGGGCTACAGCAAGGACGAGGTGGCCGCCGTCACCAAGGTCTTCGGCGTGGTCATGACGCTGGCCGGCGCCTTCGTCGGCGGCGTGCTGTCGATGCGCCTGGGCGTGATGCGCGTGCTGATGCTGGGCGCCGTGCTCTCGGCGCTATCGAACCTGCTGTTCGCCTGGCTGGGCCAGCGCGGGCATGACGTGACCGGCCTGGTGCTGGTGGTTTCGGCCGACAACCTGGCCGGCGGCATCGCCTCGGCGGCCTTCATCGCCTACCTGTCGGGCCTGACCAACGTGCAGTACTCGGCCACGCAGTACGCGCTGTTCAGCTCCATGATGCTGCTGCTGCCCAAATGGCTGGCGGGCTTCTCGGGCCAGTTTGTCGATGCGCATGGCTACTCGGTATTTTTCGTCGGCACGGCGCTGCTGGGGCTGCCGGTGCTGCTGCTGGTGGCGCTGGCTTCAAGGGCCAAAAAGGACTCTAGCGCTTGATGGATAAGCGCTAGCAGCTATTGTTTTAATAGAACACAAACCCCATGTCCTTGCCCGACGGACTCTACGACCTGCTGCTGACGCAATCGCTGCTGCAGCGCACCGCAGAGCCCCACCGCACGCTGGCGCCGCTGCCGGCCGAGGACATCGGCCAACGCCTGTCGGCGGCCATTGCGCAGCAGCTGGCCCAGGTGCTGGACGAGTTGGAAGGCGACGCCAGCGAGCGCCAGCGCCGGCAGCTGGAGCTGGCCAATGGCTTGCTGCTGCATGTGCGCCAGCAGCTGGCCCGCCCCGACACCGAAACGCTGACCGATCTGCTGGCCCAGCCGCTGCAGGTGTTGCGCGCCATCCACCGCGGCACGGTCGCCCCCGAATGGCCGCAAACCGGGCTGGCGCTGCCCTGGCTCTTCACCGCGGGCAAGGGTTCACCGTCGCTGCTATATGAGCTGCGGCGCGAGCTGGCCGCCTGCGACCAGGTGGACATTCTGGTGAGCTTCATCACCCATTCCGGCGTGCGCAAGCTGCTCGACGTGCTGCAGGCGGCCAGCGCCATTGGCGCCAACGGCCAGCCGCGTACGCGCCTGCGCATCATCACCACCACCTACACCGGCGCCACCGAGATCCGCGCGCTTGATGCCCTGGCCGCCCTGCCGGGTTGTGAAATCCGCATCTCACTGGATGGGCGCCGCACCCGCCTGCACGCCAAGGCCTGGATTTTTCGGCGCCAGAGTGGTTTTGGTTCTGCCTATGTAGGCAGCGCCAATCTGTCGGGCGCGGCACTGATGGGCGGACTGGAGTGGACGGTGAAATTCACCGAGCGCGGCCAGGGCGATTTGTTCGAGCACGCCAAGGCGCACTTTGAAACCCTGTGGGAAGACAGCGAGTTCCAGCCCTACGACCCCAGCAACCCGCAGCACCGGTGCGCCCTGGGCGAGGCGCTGCAGCGCGAAGCGGGCAGCGACATTCTGGCGCGCCCCACCTACTTCGACCTGCAGCCCAAGCGCTACCAGCAAGACATGCTGGAGCAGCTGCAGATCGAGCGCGAACACGGCCGCTGGCGCAATCTGGTGGTGGCCGCCACCGGCACCGGCAAAACCGTGGTCGCGGCGTTCGACTACCGGCGCAGCTGCGCGCAGCCCGGCGGCCGCCCGCGCCTGCTGTTCGTGGCCCACCGCGCCGAAATCCTGCGCCAGGCCTTGCGCACCTACCGCGAGGTGCTGCGCGACCACAGCTTTGGCGAACTGCTGGCCGATGGCTGCCAGCCAGAACAGCACGACCACCTGTTCGCCACCATCGACAGCGTCACCAGCCGGCAGCTGCTGGCGCAATACGGCGCCAGCCACTGGCACAGCGTGGTGCTGGACGAATGCCACCGCCTGGCCGCCGACCGCTTCGACGCCTTCGTCACCGCGGTACGGCCCAAGATACTGCTGGGCCTGACCGCCACGCCGGAGCGCCGCGACGGCCGGCCCATCCTCGGTTACTTTGACAACCGCCCCGATGGCTCGCCCGCCGTCGAGCTGCGCCTGTGGCACGCGCTGGACCTGCAGCTGCTGTGCCCCTTCGAGTACTACGCCTGCGACGACGACACCGATTTTTCCGACGTCCCCTGGAACCAGCCGGGCGAGCTGGCGGCGCTCGACAAGCTCATCACCGGCAACGACATGCGCGCCCGCCTGGTGCTGCAGGAGTGGCAGCGGCTGGCCGACGATCCGAAACGCGGCAAGGCGCTGCTGTTTTGCGTCTCGGTGGCGCACGCCGAGTTCATGACCGCCAGGCTGAACGCCGCAGGCATTGCGGCCGTATGCGTCGTCGGCAGCACGCCGACGGAGCTGCGCCGCAGCGCCCCGGAGCGCCTGGCACGCGGCGAGATCGCCGCCATCGTCACCTGCGACCTGTTCAACGAAGGCGTGGACCTGCCGGCGGTCGATACCCTGCTGCTACTGCGCCCGACGCAAAGCCCGGTGCTGTTCCAGCAGCAGATCGGCCGGGGCCTGCGTCTGGCACCAGGCAAGCACAGCTGCCTGATCCTGGACTTCGTCGGCCAGCAGCGGCGCGAGTTCCGCTTCGACCGGCTGCTCACCGCCCTCACCGGCCTGCCGCGCGCGCGGCTGGCAGAGGCCGTCGAGCATGGTTTTGGCCAGCTGCCGCCGGGCTGCCATCTGCAGCTGCAGCGCCAGACCCGCGAACAGGTGCTGGCCAGCCTGCGCCAGCTCACGCAGCTGAACTGGCGGCGCCTGCGCACCGAACTGCAAGGCTACGCCGCCCTGCGCGGGCGCAACGCCGTCACGCTGGTGGAGTTTCTGCGCGAGCAGGCGGTGGAGTTGGACGACATTTACCGCGGCAACGGACGCTCCGGCTGGACCCAGCTCAAGCGTGACGCCGGCCTGCTGCCGGGCGAGGCCAGCGCCGGGCAAGACCGGCTGGGGCGGCGCCTTGCCGACCTGCTGCACCTTGACGAGCCCGAGCGCATCGACCAGCTGATGCAGGTCAGCGAGGCGCGCGCCGACTACCGCGTGCACACACCGCGCCAGCAGCGCCTGCTGCAAATGCTCGCCTACCAGATCGAGGCCGCCGGCACCCAGGCCTGCAGCGCAGAAGCCTTTCTGGCCCGCCTGACGCAATACCCCGAGCTGTGCGACGAACTGGGCGAGCTGGCGCAGGTGCTGTCTTCACGACCGCTCAAGCCCGCCACGCCCATCCCCGGACTGGAGGACACGCCACTCAGCCTGCACGCCAGCTACGGCATCCGCGAAATTCTCACCGCCGTCGGCTGGCTGACGGCCGAGCGGCGCACGCCGTTTCAGGCGGGAGTGCTGGCCCTGCACGAGCGCCAGGTGGAGCTGCTGTTCATCACCCTGGACAAGCGCGACGGCTACCACGAGCGCATCGCCTACCACGACTACGCCATCAGCCCGGAGCGCTTTCACTGGCAATCGCAAAACGCCGCCGGGCCCGAAACCCGGGCCGGCCACCGCTACCTGCACAGCCCCGGCAACGGCTGGCGCTTTCAGCTGTTTGTGCGCAGCAAAAAGGGCGCGCCCTACCAGGCCTGCGGCCCGGTCACGCTGGAGCGCGCCGAGGGCAGCAAACCCATGACCATCTACTGGCGGCTTGAGCGACCACTGCCGGTGCGGCTGTACCAGGAGTTCAGCGTGCTGCGCGATGCGTGAGCGTGAGGGCACGGCGTGGCGCATGCAACGGGCACCCGACGCGCGAACCTGGGCGGGGTGATGTTCATGCCTCGGCCTCGCGCAGCGTCTGCTCCAGTTCGCGCCGTAGCTCATCCCGGTCGGGCAGGTAGAGCTGGTACTTTTGCACGAACAGCTGGCTGTTCATCTGGTAGGTGGCGTATTCGACCAGCAGCTCGTCCTTGTGGCGGCTCAAGATGATGCCGATCGGCGGGTTGTCGTCGGGCTGGTTCTCTTCCCGGGCGAAATAGCCCAGGTACATGTTCATCTGGCCGATGTCGTGGTGCTGCACGTCGCCGATCTTCAGGTCGATGAGCACGAAGCAGCGCAGGATGCGGTGGTAGAACACCAGATCTACGCGGTAGTGCTCGTTGTTGACGGTGATACGGTACTGCCGGCCGACGAAGGTGAAACCCTTGCCCAGCTCCAGCAGGAATTGCTGCAGATGCTGGCACAGCAGGGTTTCGAGCTGCGTCTCCGACACCTGCCAGGGTTCGGGGATTTTCAGGAATTCGAACACATAGGGTTCGCGCAACAGGTCGGTAGGCTGCGCCAGCTGCTGGCCTTGCCGCGCCAGTTGCAGCACGCCCTCTTTGTCTTTGCTGGCGGCAAGGCGCAGGAACAGGGCGGTGGATTTTTGGCGTTTGAGTTCGGCGACCGACCAGCGTTCCGCAATGGCCTGCTGTTCGTAGAAGCCGCGCTCCAGCGCGTCATCGATCTTGAGCAGCTCCACACAATGCGACCAGCTCAATTGGTGAGACGGCATCTCACCAATCGCGTAGCGCAGGTAAAACAGGCGCATGTACACCAGGTTGCTGCGGTTGAAGCCACGCCCGTGGCGCAGACACAGGTCTCGTGCCAGCTCTTGCAGCAAGGCCTTGCCATATTCCGCACGCTGCTGGCCCTGCTGCTCAAACTCCACGATGTGCCGCCCCACTTGCCAATAGGTCTGCAGCAGTTGCACGTTCACGGCCTGCATGGCCGCTGCGCGGCCCTGGGCATAGGTGCTGGAGATGCGCTCCAGCAGGAGCTGATAGGGCTGCGATTGGTTGTCCAATGTGGCCATGGCAATTCTGACGTTGTTGGGTTTGTTGCCTGCGTCGCCAGTTCTGTCACCGGCTTTGTCGAGGCTCATGCGCCAAGCGTAGCGCAGAATGCGCGGCCTGCCCGTGCGGTAACTGGAGCGCCGTAGATTAGGCAAACAATCTGGCCGAATCGCTTTACAAAAAAGCGCTAACAGCTATCAATTTAAAAGCAGTTTACCTAACTTTACCCTGGCTTCAACCCCACGAGATACCCCTGCCGCAAGATGCCCGCCATGAACTCCCAACTGCTGATGATCGAAGACGACCACCGCCTGGCGCAGATGGTGGGCGAATACCTGGGCCAGTCCGGGCTGCAGGTGACGCACAGGGCCGACGGCGCGAGCGGCCTGGCGCGGCTGCAGGGCAGCGAGCCGCCGGACCTGGTGATCCTGGACCTGATGCTGCCCGACATGGACGGGCTGGAGGTCTGCCGCCGCCTGCGCGCCCTGCCCGGCCCCGCGGCCCAGGTACCGGTACTGATGCTGACCGCCAAGGGCGACCCCATGGATCGCGTGATCGGCCTGGAGATTGGCGCCGACGACTATCTGCCCAAGCCCTTTGAGCCGCGCGAGCTGCTGGCGCGCATACGCGCCATCCTGCGCCGGCGCGAGGGCGGCGGTGCCCAGGCGGCGGCCAACGTGTTGCGCTTTGGCCAGCTGGAGATTGACCGCGACGCGCGCACCGTCAGCGTGGCGGGCGCGCCGGCCGAGCTCACCTCCTACCAGTTCGACCTGCTGGTGGCCATGGCCGAGCGCGCCGGCCGCGTGCTCACGCGTGACCAGATCATGGAGGCCGTGCGCGGGCGCGAGCTGGAGGCTTTTGACCGATCCATCGACGTGCACATGGGCCGCATCCGCGCCGCCATCGAGGCCGACGCCAAGAACCCGCGCCGCATCCTCACGGTGCGCGGCGTGGGCTATGTGTTCGCCAGGCAGCAAGACTGATGTCCTGGCTCAGCCCCTTCTCGCGCCGCCTGTACCTGCGCATCTGGCTGGCCGTGGTCGGTGGCGTGCTGGTGTTTGCCTTTGCCGTGGGCCTGGCCTGGCGCTGGGCGGCCGAGCAGAGCCAACAGCAGCCGCCCACGCGCGAGATCGTGATCACCGATGGCCAGGGCCGCACCCTGGTCGATGGCACGGGCGTGCGCCAGCGCGGCGACCCCAGCGAGGGCATACGCTACCGCATCGAGGGCGACAACGGCGTGGTCTATGAGATGCAGATGTCGCCGCGCACGCGTGGCCCGCGCCCTGGCGACCACGGGCCGGCCGCATGGCTGCGCCCGCCGCTGGGCTTTATCTGGATGCTGGCCCTGGTGGGCATTGCCGTCACCGTGGGCGTATTCCCCATCATCCGCAAGCTGCTGCAGCGCCTGGAGACCTTGCAGCGCAGCGTGCAGCGCTTTGGCGAGGGCGACCTGTCGGCGCGCGTGGCCGAGCAGGGCCAGGACGAAGTGGCGGCCCTGGCGCGCCAGTTCAACGCCGCGGCGGCGCGCATCCAGACCCTGGTGCAGTCGCACAAGTCGCTGCTGGCGAATGCCTCGCACGAGCTGCGCTCGCCGCTCACGCGCATCCGCATGGGGCTGGAGCTGATGCAGGGCGGCCAGCCCTCGCCAGCCTTCAGGGCCGAGATAGAGCGCAACATCACCGAGCTCGATCAACTGGTGGACGAGATTTTGCTGGCCAGCCGGCTTGACGCCGGCGCCGCCGACGTGGGCACGGTGGAGCCCGTCGATCTGGTGGGCCTGGCCGTGGAGGAATGCGTGCGCGTGGACGCCGAGCTACAGGTGGGCGCAGGCGGCGCGGATGACGATGGCGCCGCCACCATCGAGGTGCCCGGCGTCTCCAAGCTGCTGCGCCGCGCCGTGCGCAACCTGCTGGAGAACGCGCGCCGCTACAGCCAGGGCGAGATCACGCTGCACATCACGCGCGATGGCAGCACCGCCGTGCTGCGCGTCTGCGACCTCGGCCCGGGCGTGCCACCCGACCAGCGCGAACGCATCTTCGAGCCCTTCTACCGCCTGCCCGGCGCCAGCGAGCGCGCCGGCGGCGTGGGCCTGGGCCTGGCCCTGGTGCGCTCCATCGCCGCACGCCATGGCGGCAGCGTGGTCTGCGAGGATAGACCCGACGGAGCGGCGGGCGCCTGCTTCGCGCTGCGCCTGCCGGCCACACGCTGACGCGCCCGGCGAGGGCGTTCGCCATCGCCTAAAAACCCAGCTCTTTCAAGATGGCATCCGTATGCTCGCCCAGCGCAGGCACGGCGCCCATGACGGCTTCAGTGCACGAGAGAGTGGCGGGGGGGAGCAGGGCCCGGATCGGGCCTTCGGGAGTGGCGACCTCGCGCCAGCGCTGGCGGGCCTGGAACTGCGGGTGAGCCCAGACGTCATCCGGTTCGGCCAGTGGTGCGTTGGCAATACCGCCTTCGTCCAGGCGCTGCAGCAGCTGCTCACGGGTGAGGGGGGCAAAACGTTCCTGGAGGATGGCGTCGAGTTCGGCGCGGTTTTGTACGCGCCGCAGGTTATCGGCAAAGCGCGGGTCATCTGCCATGTCGGGGCACTGGAGGACGGCGTGGCAGAAGTCGGCCCATTCACGGTCGTTTTGCAAGCCGAAAATCACGCCCTTGCCATCGCCGGCACGGTATTGCCCATAGGGAGCGATCGTGGGGTGGGTGAGGCCGCTGCGCACCGGGGGCTTGCCACCATAGTGGCTGAAGTTGAGGGGATAGGACATCCATTCGGTCAGCGCTTCCAGCATGCTCACCTCCACCCGCATGCCTTGGCCGGTGTGACCGCGCTGAAGCAGGGCCGACAAGATGCCGGAGTAGGCATACATGCCTGCCGAAATGTCGGCAATGGAGATACCCGTGCGCGCGGGCTCGTCCGGCGTGCCGGTCACGGAGATGAGACCCGAGGCCGCCTGAACCAGCAGGTCGTAGGCCTTCTTGTCGCTGTAGGGGCCGCCTTCGCCATAGCCCGAGACAGCGCAGACGATGAGCCGCGGGTACTTCTCGTGCAGGCTGTCGAAGTCCAGGCCCATGCGGGCGGCGGCGCCGGGGGCTAGGTTCTGGATGAGCACGTCACAACGCTCCAGGAGCTTGTGCAGCACGGGCATGCTCTCGGGCTGCTTCAGATCCAGCGCCAGGCTCTCCTTGCCGCGGTTGCACCAGACAAAGAAGGAGGACTGGCCCATCACGGTGCTGTCGTAGCCACGCGCAAAATCGCCCGCGCCGGGGCGCTCGATTTTGATGACGCGGGCGCCCAGGTCGGCCAGCTGGCGGCTGGCGAAGGGCGCGGCCACGGCATGTTCCAGTGCCAGCACGGTGATGCCTTGCAGTGGGCGGGTGGGGGTGGCGGGAGTAGCAGGGGTTGTCATAGGACTGTGTCTCGCAAGCGTGAGGGTGCAGGTGGCAAAAGCATGCCGTGCATCGCAGGGATGCATGGGCCTGCAAAAATTTTAGGGAGGTGCTTGCCCAGCGGCCAGTCGAGATTTTGGAAGCTGCGTTCAAGATTCTCAAATCGCCGGCGCAGCCGCATCGGACGCGGCGCCGGCGTTGGTCTTGACGACGTAGCCGACAAAGGCCTGTTCATGTGGCAACAGGCCCTCCAGGGACTTGAGCACGATGCACTGCTGGCGCTGCGCCCAGGGTTCGTCCACGCGCACCTGCTTCACCAGGCCGCTCTGGATAAAGGTGGCGGCGATGGACCGGGGCACGAGCGAGATGCCTGCACCCTCCTTGACGTAGGCGAGCACATCAGCGAATGAGGACGCATGAACGCGCACGCGCGGGGCCACGCCGAGCTTGCGCGCCATGGCTTCGAGAAAGACGAAGTTGCTGGACTTCTTGCCTATGCCCACCAGGTCGTAGGTGAGCGCCATGTCTAGCGGGACGATGGAGTGTTCGGCCAGTGGGTGGCCGGGCGGGGTGACGAAGATGAGCTCGTCGTGGGCATAGGGAATGACCGTGAGGCCGCCAAAGTGGATGTCGCCCGCGGCCAGGCCGATGTCGGCCACGTCGTCCTGCACGGCCTTGACGACGGTGGCGCTCAGGTGCTCCTCCAACTCCACGTTGACGTTGGGATAGGCGGCGAGAAAGCGGCTGAGCGCGGGAGCCAGGCCGTTCAGGGTGCTGCTGTTGGCGAACACGCGGATATGGCCGACGACGCCATCGGTGTGGCGCTGCATTTCGACGCCCAGGCGCTCAACGTTGCCAAGGATGGCCTCCGCATAGCGCCTGACGGTGAGACCTGCCGGCGTGAGTTGCATGCCCTTGGGCGTGCGCTCGAACAGGGGCGCGCCCAGAGCTTGCTCCAGGTTTTTCAGCCGGTAGCTCGCCGAAGGCGCAGTGAGATGCATATCGGCCGCACCACCGCTCAGGCTTTTGGCGGCGGCAATGGCCAGGAAGACCTTGAGGTCGGTCAGCTCATAGCGCATGGAAACGTTCCCCAAGGCACGTGAATGCTGGCGTTTAGAAGGCTTCTAAGGGCACCAAGAAACATTCGACTGGAAGCATGGCGTCTAGCTTCCTATAGTTTTCAGACACCGATTTTTTTAGTTTTCTCGAACAAACAGGAGGCATCACCCCATGGTGACACGTCGATTGATCTGCACCTCTATCGTTGGTGCAATGGCATTGGTGTCGGTCGTAGCGCATGCTCAGGACTACCCGACGCGCCCCGTGAAACTGATTGTGCCCTACGCGGCAGGAGGCCCGACCGATACCTTCGCACGTGCCCTGGCGGACGCATGGGGTAGAAGGCTGGGGCAACCGCTGGTCGTGGAAAACCGCACGGGCGCGGGCACCCTGGTGGGCACCGATGCGGTGGCCAAGGCACAACCTGATGGCTACACCATCTTGCTGACCACTGTGGCGCACTCCGTCAACCCCAGCATTCACAGCAAGATGCCGTACAAGACCGTGGAGGACTTCGCCCCCGTAGGCCTGGCGGCCAAGGCGCCCTTGGTGATCGTGGTCAACAAAAAATTCCCAGCGCAGAACCTGCAGGAATTCATCAGCTATATCAAAGACCACCCGGGCAAGGTGAGCTATGGCTCGGCAGGTGTTGGCAGCGCGCCCCACCTGGGCGCCGAACTGCTGAACTACATGGTTGGCGCCAAAACCGAGCATGTGCCTTACCGAGGCAGCGCACCATCCATGCAGGACGTGATTGGTGGGCATGTGGCCTTCATGGTGGACAGCGCCCCCACCGGCCTGGCCCAGGTGAAGGCAGGCACGGTGCGACTGATCGCTACGACGATGGAGCAGCGCTTGCCCCAGACGCCTGACACCCCGGCCGTGGCCGAGGTGGTACCCAAGTACGAGGCCTACACCTGGAACGCGGTGTTTACTCCGGCCCAGACCCCGGCGCCGGTGATTGCCAAGCTCAACACCAGCCTGCAGGAGGCGCTGCAGGATCCTGGTCTGCAAAAGCAGGCCTATGACATGGGCCTGGTGCTGGAAAAGCACCCCCAGCCACAGGCGCTGGCCAGCTTCCTCCACAGTGAACTGGCCAAATGGGGCCAAGTGGCCAAGGCCGCAAAGATGACGGTGAACTGAGAGATCCCAAGGAGAACAAACCATGATCAAGCACCAGATGTGCCCGCAGCGCTATTTCGAGGATTTCGAGCTCGGAGAAAAGTTTCTGCTGCCTTCGCGCACCATGACGGATGCGCTGTTTGCCGCCTTCCAGTTGGCCAGTGGCGACAACCACCCCGTGCACTACGACGTGGAATATTGCCGCGCCCATGGCATGCCCCATATGCTGGCGCATGGCTATCAGGTGGTGATACAGACCGCTGCAGGAGCGGGGTTGTTCCCACACATGGTGGAAGAGTCCCTCAAAGGTTTTCTGGAGCAAGGTAGCCGTTTTTTGAACCCCGTGTTCGTGGGCGATACCTTGTATTGCACGCTCAGCGTGTCGGAGCTCAAACCAGGCAACACCACAGGTGTGATCACCCTCGGCACCGAGGTGAAGAACCAAAACGGTGTAGTCGTCATGGATGGTTTTCAAAAATACTTGTTGAGAAAACGCCCAGGCGTTCAGTGATAGCGCGCGAACACATCTTCGAGTCGTTTTGCCGCCCACCATATGCCAGCAAGCACTACGGCGTATACGTCGTGCTTCGGGGCAAGGCGCAGCCCCAGAGCCTGTACTGTCTTCATGGGTCTGCGCAGCCCATCTGCTACAACCCGGTGCATTGCCATGCATTCCGAGAACAGACCATGAACGCACCTACCACCGACATAGGCACGCTGCAGCGCACCACCCAAGGCTTTGAGGGCGTACTTTCCCGCCAGCTCGACCATGACGCAGGCGCCGTCTGGCGCATGCTGACCGACCCGCAGGCCATGGCGCAATGGCTGGCGCCGGGCAGTATCGAGCCGCGCGCCGGCGGCACGGTGCGCATTGACTTTGCCGACAGCGGCACCGTGATCGACAGCCGCGTGACGGCCTTCGAGGATGGGCGCTTGCTAGCCTATTCGTGGAGCAGCGGCAGCGAGCCCGAGCGCCCCATGCGCTGGGACTTGGCGCCCGTGGACGGCGGCACACGGCTGACGCTGACGCTGCAGATTCCCGCCAACGAAGACGCGGCCAAGGCCTGCGCCGGCTTCGAGGGCCATCTGGACATGCTGGCCGCGGCCCTGGAGGGCGTGCCCATCAAGTTCCCCTTCCAGCGCTTTCTGCAGGCACGTGGCGCCTACCAGGCGCAGCTGGCGGGCTGAGCATCCCCATGGCCACCACCACCTACCACCCTCCCGCCCCGCCGCTGCAGGTGGCGCAATGGTTCAACACCAAGCAGCCGCTGACCCTGGAGGGCCTGCGCGGGCGCGTCGTCGTGCTGCACGCCTTCCAGATGCTGTGCCCGGGCTGCGTGGAGCATGGCATTCCGCAGGCGCGGCGCGTGCACGAGGCGTTTTCGCCGGACCAGGTGACGGTGATCGGCCTGCACTCGGTATTCGAGCACCATGCCGTGCAGGGCACGCCCGAGGCGCTGCAGGCCTTCATCCACGAGTACCGGCTGCGCTTTCCGATAGCGCTGGATCAGCCCCACGCCACGCGCAACATTCCGCTGACCATGCAGGATCTGATGCTGCAGGGCACGCCCAGCCTGGTGGTGATCGACGGCCAGGGCCGCGTGCGCCTGCACCATTTCGGGCATCTGGACGACCTGCGCCTGGGCGCCCTGCTGGGCCAGCTGGTGGATGAAGCCGCACAACTTGCCGCATCACCCGCCGCTGCCGCACAAGCGGTTGAAGGCTGCGACGACCAGGGCTGCGCCCGCCCCGACATGCCCCAGCCATGAACGCCACAACCCCGCAGGCCCTGGGCCAGCTGCGCGCCCTGCTCACCGGCCGCGCCCTGCCCTATACCCGCCCCGGCAGCCTCAGCGCCATCGCCAAAGAGCCGCGCAGCGGCCCGGTCGACGTGGGCGCGCTGGGCCTGGAGGGCGACGAGCAGGGCGACCCGCGCGTGCATGGCGGCCCCGACAAGGCCGTGCACTGCTACGCCTTCAGCCAGTACGCGCCCTGGCGCCAGGAGCTGGCCGGCAACGCCACGGCCCAGGCGCTGCTGGCCCAGCCCGGCGCCTTTGGCGAGAACTTCAGCCTGGACGGCCTGGATGAGACCCAGGTGTGCCTGGGCGACCAATGGCAGGTCGGCAGCGCGCGCTTCGAGGTCAGCCAGGGCCGCCAGCCCTGCTGGAAGCTGAACGACCGCTTCGGCGTGCCCGACATGGCGCTGCGCGTGCAGACCAGCCTGCGCGCCGGCTGGTACCTGCGCGTGCTGCAGGCCGGCCAGGTGCAGGCGGGCGACACCATCTGGCTACTGGCCAGGCCGCACCCCGCATGGCCCGTCGCCCGGCTGCTGCGCGCCATTGCCGAGCGCGACTGCGCGCCCGGGACGCTGCGCCAGATCCTGGCGCTGCCGCTGCCGCCGTCCTGGCACCGGCTGTTCACGCGCCGGCTGGAGAGCGCCAGCGTCGAAGACTGGAGCTCGCGCCTGGTCGGCAAGCCCTGAACCTCAACGCACCAGCGGCCAGCGCCAGACCGACGCAAGATACATCAGCGCGCCCGCCACCAGGGCCGCCGCCGCCAGCGCCAGCCCCTGGGCAAAGCCCTGCGCTTGGCCACCACGCGCCAGCAACCAGGCCACCATGGGTGGGCCCATGATCTGCCCCAGGCCATAGACGGCGGTGATCAGGCTGGCAAAGCTGTCGGCCGACGCCGGCCACAGGCGCCGCGCTTCCTGCAGCCCATAGAAGGTGATGGCCGTGAACGGCAGGCCCAGCAGGGTGCTGCTGAGTGCAAAGCCCGCCGGTGTGGGCCACCACAGGCCTATGCCGATGCCGCCGGCCTGCATGGCGTAGGCCGCCACCAGCAACCAGCGCCTGTCCCAGCGCGTCGGGGCGCGTGTGCTCAGCGCCGCGCCCACGGCTACGCCGGCGCCGAACATGGGCCAGAACAAATCCGGCCAGGGCGAACCCGCCGGCAGCGCGCCGCGGGCGATCACCGGCAGAAAGGTGGCGGTGACGATGTAGCCCAGCCCCGCCAGCCCATAGGCCAGCGCATGCACGCCACGCGCCGCCGCCGCGCCGCCGCCCGCGGCGCGCGCCGCAGCCGCTGGCGCATGCGCCGCGCCCGCCTGCGCCTTGGCCGCACGCCCCTGCACCACGGGCCAGACCACCAGGCACAGCAACACCGACAGCAGGCCAAACACCACCCAGCCCGATGCCGCGCGCCACTGCGCCTGCACCATCAGGCTGGTCGCCAGGCCGGTGAGCGCAATGCCCACGCCCGGGCCGCAGAAAATCAGCCCGCCCATGGCCGGGCGCCCCAGTACCGTGAGGCGCACCATGGCCCAGGCGGCGGTATTCAGCAGCACAAAGGCGCTGGCCACGCCGGCGGCAAAGCGCAAGGCGGGCCAGCTGTCCGGCAGTGGCAGGGCCATGGCCAGGGTCAGCAGCACCGTGGCCACCAGGCCGGCGCGCGCCAGGCGCGCCGGGTGCCAGCGTTCATACAGGCGCGGCAGCAGCCAGGGCAGGGCCATGCAGGCCAGGGCGCCCACCAGGTAGCCCACGTAATTGGCGGTCGCCAGCCAGCTGCCCTCGGTCAGCGTGACCACGCCGTCGTGCAGCATCATGGGCAGCAGCGGCGTGAAGGCAAAACGCCCCACGCCCATGGCCACGGCCAGCGCCAGCATGCCGGCCAGGGCCACGGCGGCGGGGCGGTGCGACCAGTCGCGCGCGGAGGGCGAGGTCGGCGGGGCGGGAGTGGATGCGTCCATGGTGATGCGCTGGCAATGGGGAAGCAGGGATTATTGCCATGGCCCTGCGGGTATCCTGCGGTCGCTATCGTCTATCTGCCTCTCTTCTTCCCCTGCACGCCATGCACCACGACCTACTTGCCCGCTTGGGGCTATCGCTTCCCATCATCCAGGGCCCCATGACCGGCTCCGACACGCCGCAGCTGGCAGCCGCCGTGTCCGCCGCCGGCGGCCTGGGCTTTCTGGGCTGCGGCATGCGCTCGCCCGCCGCCATGCTGGAGGCGGCCAACGCCGTGCGCGCCGCCACCGACAAGCCCTTCGGCATGAACCTGTTCGTGCTGGAGACTCCCCTGCCCGACGCCGCCGAGGTGGCCGCGGCCATGGAGCGGCTGGCGCCGCTCTACGCGCGCTTTGGCCTGCAGCCCGAGCCGCCCGCGCGCTGGTGCGAAGACTTCGCCATGCAGTTCGAGGCGCTGATCCAGGCCCGCCCGGCGGTCGCCAGCTTCACCTTCGGCATTCTGAGCAGCGCCCAGGTGCGCCGCATCAAGATGGATGCCGGCAGCTACGTCATCGGCACCGCCACGACGCCGGCCGAAGCACTGGCCTGGGCGGAAGTGGGCGCCGATGCCGTGGTCGCCAGCGGCCTGGAGGCCGGCGGGCACCGCGGCACCTTTCTGGCCGACTGGGACGGCAGCCAGATCGGCACCCTGGCCCTGGTGCCGGCCTGCGTGGATGCCTTGAGCATTCCCGTCATCGCCGCTGGCGGCATCATGGACGGGCGCGGCATCGCCGCCGCCCAGGCCCTGGGCGCACAGGCGGTGCAGATGGGCACGGCCTTTCTGGCCTGTCCCGAGTCGGCCATCACTCCCGCCCAGCGCGCCGCCATGGCCGGCGCGCAGGCGACGGACACACGCCTGACGCGCATCTTCTCGGGCCGCCCGGCACGCGGCATCCTGAACGACGCCATGCGCACGCTGGCGCCGCACGAGGCCGAGATCCCCGCCTATCCGATACAGAACGCCCTGATGGGCCCGGTGCGCCGCGCCGCGGCGCAGACGGGTGATGCCGGGCATATTGCGTTGTGGGCTGGACAAGGGGTGGGGGCGGTGCGGGCGCTGACGGCCGGCGTTTTGCTGCAGACGCTGGAGCGGGAGTGGCGGGATGCCCGCAATTTACTATAATTTTAATAGCTATTAGCGCTTGTCATATGGGGGCTACAAGGCGATTTTTTTAATACCAAACCGCTTTCCGTGCCACACCGGCTACAGCGCCATGGTTCACGGCGTTGGCGTGGCGTGAAACCAGCGCAGGAACCTGCGCCGGCGCAGCCACCAACCGCGCTGCAAATAGGCTCGCGCCAGCTCCTCGGGGGTGAGCGGCGAGGCGGCGCGAAAGTTCTGCCGCAGCTGCTCGGCCAGCGCGGCCGTGCCGTCCGGGCTCTGGCAGACATGGCGCATGGCGCCAACCAGGCTGCGCGCCGCCTGCTGCGCCAGCGCCAGGCGCAGGCCGGCGTGCTGCCACTCGGGCTGGCCCGCTAGCGCCTGCGTCAGCGGCAGCAGCGCGGCAGATTGATCGAGCGCCTTGCGCAGGCTCATGCTCGCCAGAATGCTGCTGTCACGCTGGCGGTAGGCCACCCAGGGGCTGGTTTCGTAATAAAAACTCTGCGCCCGCAGCGCCATCAGCGGCATGGTGGCCATGTCCTCGAAATAACGGCCGGCGGGAAAGCGCACACCGCTCCGGTCATCGCCCCACAACGCGCGGCGCGAGATCTTGGACCAGGCATGCAGCTGCCCCGTGCCCAGCATGCCCGCCATGAGCTGGGCCCGGTCGTGCACCAGCTGCCGCGCCGGGCCGTCAAAGCTGCGCTTGTGGCCCTCGCCGCGCAGGCGGTGCTTGAGGCGCATGCGCTCGCGCCAGACGGCAAAGTCGCACAGCACCACATCCGGTGCATGCTGGCGCACGATGGCTTGCAGGCCGGCAATGGCACCCGGCAGCAGCTTGTCGTCCGAGTCCAGAAACCACAGGTAGTCGCCGGTTGCGGCATCGATCATGGTGTTGCGCGCGGCGCTCAGGCCGCCGTTGCGCGCATGCTGCAGCAGCTGCAAGCGCCCCGGCCAGCGCCGATCCAGTTGCTGCATCAAGGCCCATGAACCGTCTGTGGAGCAGTCGTCGAGCACCAGCAGCTGCACCCCGCCATCGGCCGGCAACTGCTGCACCACCGAGGCCAGGCATTCCTCCAGATAGGGCGCCACGTTGTACACCGGCACCAGCACGCTCAGCCAGGTCACGGTACGCTCTTTGCCTCGCCCGGTGGCCAGATACCCCGCTCCACGCCACGCAATGCCGCCCACAGCACGCTCACATAGAACACAAAGAACATGATGCCGCTGTTATGGTTGAAGAACGGCTGTGACATGCCGAACATCAGATAGGCCACCGGGATCAGGCTGCCCAGGACACGCAAGGCCAGGGCATCGTGCCAGGTGGATGAACTCTCCGGCCACTGCTGCAACCGCCGCCGCGTGGGCCAGAACAGGAACAGCACATAGGCAAACAGGGCCGCCTGCAGCAAGACCCCGAACACGCCGACCTTGACCCAGATATCCAGAAAATCGTTGTGCACCTGCGGGTAGAAAACGAGCGCCTTGTCGAATTCACCCAGCTCCACACGCCGGGTCATTTCGTCCACATAGCCATGCGCGCCCCAGCCCAGCCAGGGTTTTTGCGGAATCATTTCGGCCACCAGCCGGTATTGATCCAGGCGCACGCCCAGCGAGGTGCCGGCGATGCCGGCATTGAAGTACTGGGTGATTTCCTCTACCGCCTGGCCAATGCGCTCATGAAACCGAGGAGTGACGGCCAGCACCACCACCAATGCCAGCAGCAGGGCCACCGACAGTGCCAGCAAGCGGCCAAACAACCTTGGGCGAATCTGCCTGACCTGGGTCAGCAGGGCGGGGAATATCAATACCACCGCCAGCCAGCCGCCGCGCGACTGCGACAACAGCGACGCTGCGACCCCGGCCACGACGGCCACCGCCATGAATGCGCGCCACCACCAGGCACGCCAGCGCCAGAATATCGCCGCGCAGACCATGGCCATGCAGCCCAGCAGCAAGGCCAGATTGCCCCACTGAATGGCGTTGGTGTAGCCCTCGGGACGCTCCATGCCCTGCGCCCAGGCCTGCCACATGGCCAAACTCCCCATGCCGATACAGCCGACGGGCAAGCCCCAAAAGAAGGCCTGCGGCCTGGGCGGAAAGGCGGCAATGAAGAGCAGACACGGCACGCCCAACAGCCACTTGATGCCCTTGTCCCAGCGGCCCATGCCGCGATCCAGCGACAGGAAAAACCACATGCAGCCCATGCAGACCAGCAGCAATGCCAGCCATAGCGTGCGGCGCTCCGGCCGGCTGCGCAGCCAACGTGGCGCGTAGAACAAGGCGCCGGCCAACAACAGTACCGCACCATAGGAGTAGCCCGAAGGCACCCAGATCGCCAGCGCCGCCAGCAGAAAGGTGGCCAACGTCGTCAGCTTGAATGGGGTTTCGGCCTTGTAGTCCATCAGTCACGCCCGCCAGGGGCATTCAGCAAGGCACGATAGCGCCGCCACATATGCTCGCGCCCACAAGCTGTAAGCGCCTGCTGGCGTGCAGCCTGCCCCAGGCGCTGCGCCTGGGCGGGGTTTTGCAGCAACTGCTGCAACGCGTATGCCAACGCAGTCGCCTCGGCAGGCGGCACCAGCAAGCCGGTGCGGCCATGCTCCAGCACCTCGCGCACACCCAGGACATCCGAGCCCACGCAGGCGCAGCCTGCGGCCATGGCCTCGACCAGGGCCAATGGCATCCCCTCCCAGTGGGAGGACAGCACGAACACCTGGGTGGCGGCCAGGCGCTGCGGCAGGTCAGGCACATTGCCCAGGAAGCGCACCTGCTCCTGCAAACCGAGGGACTGCGCCAGGGCCTCGGCCTTGCCGCGCAGGCCGGCCTTGCCGGCGCCGGCCAGGTACAGCGTGGGCCGCAGGCCACGCTCGCGCAGCAGGCCCAGCGCCGCTATCAGCGTGGTGTGATCCTTTTGCCGGGCAAAACGCGATGCCATCAGGATGGCCGGCTCGCGCTGTTCCCAGCGCTGCGGTAGCAAGCTTGCAGGAAAGCGCTCCAGCGCAATGCCATTCGGGATGGCCAGGCATTTGCCCGGGGCAAAACCGCGCTCGATGAGTGCGGTGCGCACCCCTTCCGACACGCCTATGCTGGCCTGGGTGTGCGGCTCAAGCTCCAATGCCTGGCGCAGGCGCCGGGGCGTGTAGCGCTCGCGTGAGTTGTGCTCGACATGGAAGATGCGCGGCACGCCCTCGGCCACGGCGGCGCGCCGGCCCCAGATATGGTCGCTAAAGCCATGCGCAAAGACCACGTCCGGACGCCAGTCGCGAATGATTTTGCGTAACTCCCATATCGTGAGCGCATGCAGCCAGTTGGACACCAGCTGCACCTGCAGCCCCTGGTCACGCAGCGCCTGCACGCGCTCTGCCGAGGTATTGCGCTTGCGCCGCAGCACCAGCAGCGTCTGCATATGGGGCTCGCCCCGGGCGGCCAGGCACAGATCCACCGCCACTTGCGTGGCACCGGAGAAGCCTCCGGTCACAAAGTGCAGCACCTTCACAGACCGCGCCAGTTCATTGGTATGGGCTGCAGAAACACCTGGCCAACTACGGCGGCTCTCCAGCCGCCCAGGCTCAATGTCCGCCCTTGAGCACCTCACCCGCCTTGAGCCGGTATTCGGTGCCGCAGTACGGGCACGAGGCATGGCCCTGGTGGGCGATCTCGAGGAACACGCGCGGGTGGCTGTTCCACAGCTTCATGTCCGCCTTCGGGCTGGGGCAGTGCACTCCGCCGTTGCCGTCCAGATCCTTGGCCAGCAGTTCAACGATTGCTTGTGTCATGGGGGTTCAGACCTTGGTGAGCCAGTGGGCGTATTTGGGGTTGCGGCCGTTGACGATGTCAAAGAACGCGCTCTGGATCTTCTCGGTGATCGGGCCGCGGCTGCCGGAGCCGATCTGCACCCGGTCGAGCTCGCGAATCGGCGTGACCTCGGCCGCCGTGCCGGTGAAGAAGGCCTCGTCGGCGATGTAGACCTCATCGCGCGTGATGCGCTTTTGCACGAGGTCCAGGCCCAGGTCCTTGCAGATGTGCAGCACGGTGTTGCGCGTGATGCCGTTCAGGGCGCCGGCGGACAGGTCGGGGGTGTAGACCACGCCGTCCTTGACGACGAAGATGTTCTCGCCCGCGCCTTCTGACACAAAGCCGGCGGCGTCGAGCAGCAGGGCCTCGTCGTAGCCGTCGTCCAGGGCTTCCATGTTGGCCAGGATGGAGTTGCTGTAGTTGCTCACCGCCTTGGCCTGCGTCATGGTGATGTTGACGTGGTGGCGCGTGTAGCTGCTGGTCTTGACGCGGATGCCACGCTGCATGCCCTCTTCGCCCAGGTAGGCGCCCCAGGCCCAGGCGGCCACCATCAGGTGGATCTGGTTGCCCTTGGGGCTGACGCCGAGCTTTTGCGAGCCAATCCAGGTCAGCGGGCGCAGGTAGCAGCTCTCCAGATTGTTGGCCTTGACCACGTCGATCTGCGCCTGGTTCACCTCGTCCTTGCTGAATGGCAGCTGCATGCGCAGGATCTTGGCGCTGTTGAACAGCCGGTCGGTGTGCTCCTGCAGGCGGAAGATGGCCGTGCCGTTCACGGTGTTGTAGGCGCGCACGCCCTCGAAGGCGCCGCAGCCGTAGTGCAGCGTGTGGGTCAGCACGTGGATCTTGGCGTCGCGCCAGTCCACCATCTGGCCGTCCATCCAGATCTTGCCGTCACGATCGGCCATCGAGGGAACAACGGGGCTCATGGTGATCCTTTAGAGAACTGCGAAAGTCGCAAAGCCGGCTATTTTACGATTCGGCGGCGGGTTCCTCGCCCGGTGCGGGGCGCACCAGCTCCCAGCTGGCCAGCCGGCCATTGAAAAACTTGCAGGTCACATGCGACTTCGTGCCATCCGTCCAGCGGTAGACCTCGGGCTCCTGGCCCTCGGCCGAGAGCTGCTCGCCCAAAGCGCGCGTCATGGCCATCACATGCATCAGATTCACGCCGGGTTTCAGCTTGGCATTCAGCATCACGGCGCTGGCCACGTAACCTATGGGGTTGTGGCGCGCCTTCTGCATCACGTTCATGAGACGCGTGTAGTGCAGAAGCCCCCACATGACCAGGCCGCCGCTGACGGTGAGGATGCCCTGCGGGCCATAGGCGCGCCAGGCGGCGATGACGAGCACAACGATGCCCAGCGGGATGAGGAACTTGCGCAGATTCATGGGCGGCATTGTCGTATGCGCCGGGGAGTACACGGCTGTGGGTCTTGCGTAGTACGCGTCAAAGCACCTCGTCACAGAAAGCCACCGGCGTGACGATACGTGTGCGGCCCAGGCTGCCACGCTGCAGCAGCCCGGCCCTGCGGTCGCCGGTCACCAGGTAGTCGGCCGCGCTCGCCACTGCCATCTGGAGCAGGGAGGTATCGTTGGGGTCAGTGGCTTGCACGCCCTCCGCCAATGGCGGCAGCATGGGCAGCACCAGGGCGCGCTGCATGCTGTTGACCATGGTTCCAATGCGGTGGGCGGGCAGGATGGCCTTGAGTTTGGGATAGCGGCTGACGCGCCGCAACTCGTCGAGCTGCTCCAGGGACGTGACCAGCTCGAAACGCGATGCGCGCCAGGCGCGGTAGATCAAGTCGGGGGGACGATACGGTGAAATCAGCGCGCCCAGCAGCACATTGGTGTCGAGAATGACGCGCATCAGCGCCCGCCGCCTTCACGCGCCCACTGCACTGCCTCGTCAATGAGCTCCGTCAGCTCGCTCTCGCCCAGTCCAGCGGCTGCGGTCTTGGCCTGATCGACCGCGCGCTCCAGCAGGTGGGCGCGCACCGATTCTTCGATGAAGCGCGACAAGTCACCCTTGCGCCCCCCGCCCTGGGCGGCAAGAAAAATGCGCACGGATTGATCCACTTCCTGCGATACAGCGATGTTCCAGCGCACCGTGCTCATGATGACTCCAATTCGGCGCTTATGCGCATAGACACTTATACACCTATCTGCAGGCTTGCACAGTGGCCACTCGCCTCACCCCAACCCGCGCACCGCATCCATGGCCTCGTCCACACGCTCCACGGGGTGGATCTGCAAGCCGGGGATGGGCTTTTTGGGCGCATTCGCCTTGGGCACCACGGCCACGGTAAAGCCCAGCTTGGCCGCCTCTTTCAACCGCTCCTGGCCGCGCGGCGCGGGGCGTACCTCGCCGGCCAGGCCGACCTCGCCGAAGGCGATGAAGCCCTTGGGCAGTGCCCGGCCGCGCAGGCTGCTGGTGATGGCCAGCATCACCGCCAGGTCGGCCGCGGGCTCGCTGATGCGCACGCCGCCCACGGCGTTGACGAACACATCCTGGTCCGCGCAGGCCACGCCCGCGTGGCGGTGCAAAACCGCCAGCAGCATGGCCAGGCGGTCGCGCTCCAGGCCGACCGACAGGCGCCGCGGGCTGGGCCCGCCGCCATCCACCAGGGCCTGTATCTCCACCAGCATGGGGCGCGTGCCCTCCAGCGTGACCAGCACGCAGCTGCCGGGTACGGGCTCGGCGTGCTGGGAGAGGAATATCGCGCTGGGGTTGGCCACGCCCTTCAGGCCGCGCTCCGTCATGGCGAACACACCGATCTCGTTCACCGCGCCAAAACGGTTCTTGATGGCGCGCACCAGGCGAAAGCTGCTGTGCGTATCGCCCTCGAAGTACAGCACGGTGTCCACCATGTGCTCCAGCACGCGCGGGCCGGCCAGCGCCCCCTCCTTGGTCACATGGCCGACCAGGATGATGGCGATGCCCGTGGCCTTGGCCAGGCGCGTCAGGTGCGCCGCGCACTCGCGCACCTGGGCCACCGAGCCAGGCGCGGACGTGAGCTGGTCGGAGTAAACGGTCTGGATGGAGTCGATCACCGCCACGGCAGGCTGCGTGGCCTCTATGGTGGCGAGGATCTTTTCCAGCTGGATCTCGGCCAGAACGTTCACCTGGCTGGCATCCAGCCCCAGGCGGCGCGAGCGCAGCGCCACCTGGGCGCCGCTCTCCTCGCCGGTCACGTACAGCGTGGGCAGGCCGCGGCGCTGCAGCGCGTCCATGGCCTGCAACAGCAGCGTGGACTTGCCTATGCCCGGATCGCCGCCGATCAGCACCACGCCGCCCTCGACCACGCCGCCGCCGAGCACGCGATCCAGCTCCTCGACGCCGCTGGCGGTGCGCGCCACCTCGGTGGCCTCGATGGCGGCCAGGGGCATCACCGCCTGGGCCTGGGCCAGGCCGGCGTACTGGCCCGCGGCGTTGCTCAGGCGGTTCTTGCCGGGCGCCGCCTCGGGCACGGTCTCGATCAGTGTGTTCCAGGCGCCGCAGCCGGGGCATTTGCCCAGCCAGCGCGGGCTGGTGCTGGCGCATTCGCTGCAGGTGTAGAGGGTTTTGTCCTTGGCCATGGGGTGGGGACTATAACCAGCACAATGACCGCGGCGGCCACACCCGCCCCGGCGCGTGGTTTCAGACCAGAATTTGAAACAAAATAGGCTGTAACGCTTTACTGTATTGCGTAAACAGCTATTTTTAAAGGAGCACAAAATGCCTGCATTGACCCTGTACTACGCCCCCGGCACCTGCGCCCAGGCGGTGCGCATCGCACTGGAGGAGGCGCAGGCGCCCCATCAACTGGTGCGCGTGGACTTTGCCAGCCAGCAGCAGCGCACGCCCGAGTACCTGGCCGTGAACCCCAAGGGCCGCGTGCCCGCGCTGGTGACCGAGCAGGGCACGCTGACCGAAACCCCGGCCCTGCTGGTGTATGTGGCGCAGCGCTTTCCGGCCGCGCAGCTGGCGCCCACCGACGCCTTCGGCCTGGCACGCATGCAGGAGTTCAACAGCTACCTGGCCTCCACCGTGCATATCGCCCATGCCCACCGCCCGCGCGCCGCCCGCTGGGCCGACGAGCCCGAGGCCCAGGCGGCGATGCAGCGCAAGGTGCCGGCAAACATGAGGGAATGCTTCGAGCTCATCGAGAACCATTACCTCGGTGACGGCCCATGGGTGATGGGTGCGCAGTTCACGGTGGCCGACGGCTACCTGTTCACCATGGCAGGCTGGCTGAAAAGCGATGGCGTGGACATTGCGCTCTTCTCCAAGGTGGCGGCGCACCACGCGCGCATGGCGCAGCGCCCGGCGGTGCAGCGGGCGCTGATCTGAAGAAAAAAAGAGGCCGGCCCCCTCGCGGAGTGCCGGCCCGTAAAGGCCCGTCAGGCGGGCCGACTTTCACGAGCTACCATGAATTGTTGAACATTCACTCAAAGGGCTGGGGCCGCTTGGTCTTGTCGCTCGACGGCGGCAGGATGGGCATGGCGATCCGGGGCTGGTCGCCGGTCAGCGTCTTCAGGAAAGCCACGATGTCGGCGTTTTCCTTGTCGCTGAACTTGCGCCCCAGCTGGATGCGACCCATGGTGTCCACGGCCTCGGCCAGGGTGTCGGCGGCGCCATCGTGGAAGTAGGGGTAGGTCAGCTCCACGTTGCGCAGCGTCGGCACCTTGAAGTTGAAGCGCTCGGCGTCGTTGCCGGTCACGGCGGAGCGGCCCTCGGCCGGGTTGTCCGTCTTGTAGGGCTCGACCAGGCCCATCTTCTGGAACGAGGTGCCGCCCAGGTTGGGGCCGTTGTGGCAGGCCACGCAGCCCGAGCCCTTGAACAGCTGGTAGCCACGCAGCTCCTGCGCCGTGATGGCCTTCTTGTCGCCCTTGAGCCATTTGTCAAACGGCGCGTTGGGCGTGACCAGGGTTTCCTCGAAGGCGGCGATGGCGGCCGTGACCTCGTCGATGCCCAGCTTGTCGTGGCCAAACACGCGCTTGAACTCGCCCACGTACTGCGGGATGGAGCGCAGCATGTCCACCGCCAGGTCATGCGAGAAGGCCATCTCGCCCGGGTTGGCGATCGGGCCGCCGGCCTGCTCCTTCAGGTCCTTGGCGCGGCCGTCCCAGAACTGCGCCAGGTTCAGGCTGGAGTTGAGCACCGTGGGCGAGTTGATCGGGCCCTTCTGCCACTTGTCGCCAATCGAGGTCTTGAGGTTGTCCGAGCCGCCCATGCTCAGGTTGTGGCAGGAGTTGCACGAGATGAAGCCCGAGCGCGACAGGCGCGGGTCGAACCACAGCTTCTTGCCCAGCTCGACCTTGGCCGGGTTGGTGACCTTGGCCGGGGCAATCGGCTGCACGGGCTCCTGAGCGCGCGCCGGGGCCGCCGCCAGCAGGGCAGCGGCGCCCACTGCGCCGAGTGCGAAGCGCAGGGCATGTCGCAGAGAGGAAGACCTGGATGGATAGGACATGGGGCAACTCCACAATTTTTTAGTTGGCTATCACGCAGCGATCGGTGCGCTGCGAAGCCATTCTTAGTGGAAACCCCAGGTCATTGCTTGATCTAGAACAACATTAGAACAATCTAAATTAATGTTGACTGGCGGCGTCGGGTATAGGCCCTAATCCATGGTCACCGGCACGCGCGGCGCCAGCGCACACATCAGCTCATAACCCACGGTGCCGGCGGCCTGCGCCACCTCGTCTATGGGCAGCAGGGCACCGTTGCCGGCGCGGCCCCAGAGCGTGACCTCTGCGCCCGGGCCTGCATCGGGAACGGGTGTCAGATCGACGGTGATCATGTCCATGCTGACGCGGCCCACGGTGCGCGTGCGCACGCCGCCCACCAGCACCGGCGTGCCGGTGTCTGCATGGCGCGGATAGCCGTCGGCATAGCCGCAGGCCACCACGCCGATGCGCAAAGGCCCATCGGCAGTGAAGCGCGAGCCATAGCCCACGCTGTCGCCGGCCTGCAGCTGCTGCACGGCAATGAGGCGCGAGGCCAGGGTCATGGCCGGCTGCAAGTCCCAGGCGGCGGCCGTGCGCTCGGGGTGGTCGGGCGCGCTGCCGTAGAGCACGATGCCGGCGCGCACCCAGTCCAGGCGCACCTCGGCCGCGCCACCGTGGCGCAGGATGGCGGCGCTGTTGGCGATGCAGCGCTCGCCCGGCAGGTCCTGCGTGGCCTGCTCGAAGGCCCGCAGCTGGTGCGCTATGCCGCGCGCGCTGTCGGCGTCGCTGAAATGGGTCATGAACGAGATTTCATCGACCTGCGGCAGCGCGTTCAGGCGCGCCCAGGCGCTGCGGTAGCGCCCGGGCGTGAAGCCCAGGCGGTTCATGCCGCTGTTCATCTTCAAGAACACGCGCTGCGGCACCTGGGTCTTGTGCGCCGCCAACCAGTCGATCTGCTGCTCGCAATGCACCACATGCCACAGCGACAGGCGCGAGCACAGCTCCAGGTCGCGCGGCTCGAACACGCCCTCCAGCAGCAGGATGGGGCCGCGCCAGCCGAGCTGGCGCAGCTGCTGCGCCTCGGCCAGATCCAGGAGCGCAATGCCGTCGGCCGAGCGCAGGGCCTCGAACACCCGCTCTATGCCGTGGCCATAGGCATTGGCCTTGACCACCGCCCACAGGCGCGCATCGGGCGCCGCGCGGCGCGCGCGCTCCAGGTTGTGCTGCACCGCAGCAGGGTGGATGGTGGCGAGAATGGGGCGCGGCATGGCGGTGTTAACACGTATCAGGACGGGCGCATTCTGGCATCGCCGGGCTCCAGGCGCGTGATATAACCGCCCGTCGCTCCGAGGAGTGTTTCCAAATATCACAGTCCCTCGGCCCAGCGGCCCGAGAAGCACCAGCCATCCGATGAAGCGCGGTTTCTACACCATCATGTCGGCGCAGTTTTTCAGCTCGCTGGCCGACAACGCCTTGTTCGTGACCGCGGTGGAGCTGCTGCGCAGCGGCGGCTCACCCGAATGGCAGCGCGCCGCCCTGGTGCCGATGTTCGCGCTGTTCTACGTGATCCTGGCGCCCTTCGTGGGCGCGTTTGCCGACTCCATGCCCAAGGGGCGGGTGATGTTCATCAGCAATGCCATCAAGGTGGTGGGCTGCCTGATGATGCTGTTCGGCTCGCACCCGCTGCTGGCCTATGGCGTGGTGGGGCTGGGCGCGGCGGCGTACTCGCCGGCCAAGTACGGCATCCTCACCGAGCTGCTGCCCGCGTCGCAGCTGGTCAAAGCCAACGGCTGGATCGAGGGGCTGACCATCGCCTCCATCATCCTCGGCGTGGTGCTGGGCGGCCAGCTGGTGGCGCCGCATATATCCGCCCTGTTGCTGGGCCTGGACATGCCGGGCGTGGATTTGGGACTGGACCTGCCGGCCGAGGCCGCCATCCTCGCCCTGGTGCCGGTGTACGTGCTGGCGGCCGCCATCAACCTGCGCATACCGCTGACCGGCGTGGCCATGCGCCCCATGCCGCGCCAGCTGCTGGTGCTGCTACGCGACTTCTGGACCTGCAACAACCGCCTGTGGCGCGACCGGCTGGGGCAGATCTCGCTGTCCACCACCACGCTGTTCTGGGGCGTCTCGGGCAATCTGCGCTACATCGTGCTGGCCTGGGCCGGCGTGGCCCTGGGCTACAGCACCACCCAGGCCTCGGCCCTGGTGGGGGTGGTGGCCCTGGGCACGGCCGCGGGCGCGGTGCTGGCCTCGTCGTACACGCAGCTGGACAAGGCCACGCGCGTGCTGCCCCTGGGCGTGGCCATGGGTCTGGTGGTGATATTGATGAACGCCATCGACAACATCTGGCTGGCCGTGCCCTTCTTGATTCTGCTGGGCGGGCTGGGCGGCTTCCTGGTCGTGCCCATGAACGCGCTCCTGCAGCACCGTGGCCACAACCTGATGGGCGCGGGACGCTCGATTGCGGTGCAAAACTTCAATGAACAGGCGGCCATCCTGGGCATGGGCGTGCTCTACAGCCTGTTCACCAAATGGGGACTGTCGGCGTTTGGCGCCATCGCCGCCTTCGGCCTGCTGGTGGCCGCGGTGATGGTGGTGATACTGCGCTGGCATGTCTACAACGTGCGCCACTACCCCAAGGAAATGGTGCAGCTGCGCAAGATCGCACGCCTGGATCAGCACTGATTTTGATAGCTGTCTGCGCTTTATCTGCAGGCGCTACAGGCATTTTTACCGATAATCTAAGCACCTCATCTCCGCCTCTGGGAGCGCCGGCGTCCCGCCGGCATGGAGGGGCCGCCACACTTGGCCACCTGCGGGCCGGCGAGACGCCGGCGCTCCCGGGCCAAAGAAACAAGCACGCACTTTTCATGCAATCTCCCCTGCCCGTCCTGGCCCTGCTGTGCAACGCCCTGCTGTGGGGCCTGTCGTGGTGGCCGTTTCGCAGCATGCATGCCGCCGGCCTGCACCCGCTGTGGGCCACGGCCGTCATGTACACACTGGTCTGCGCCGTGATGCTGGTCGCGCGCCCCGGCAGCCTGGGCGATCTGCTGCGCCAGCCGGCGCTATGGCTGCTGGCGCTGAACTCGGGCATCAACAACATGGCCTTCAACTGGGCCGTGACCGTGGGCGACGTGGTGCGCGTGGTGCTGGTGTTCTACCTCATGCCCGCCTGGCTGGTGCTGCTGGCCTGGCGCATCCTGGGCGAGCGCCCCACGCCGGCAGCGCTGGCACGCCTGGGGCTGGCCTTTGGCGGCGTGGCGCTGGTGCTGGTGCCGGCCGGGGCCAGCTGGGGCGGCCTGCTGGCCAACCTGTCGCTGGCCGACGCGCTGGCGCTGCTGGGCGGCTTCACCTTTGCCGTGACCAACGTGCTGCTGCGGCGCCTGCACACCGTGCCCGGCCCGGCGCGCATGCTGGCCATGTTTGCCGGTTGCATGGGCCTGGGCTGGCTGGCCGCGCTGGCCGGGCTGGCGGCGGGCGTGGTGCCGGCCTTTCCGGCCTTCGACCCGCGCTGGGCCGCCATGGCCGCCGCCCTGGCGCTGCTGCTGATGCTGGGCAACTGGGCGCTGCAGTACGGCGCCGCGCGCCTGCCCACGGCGATCACCGGCGTGGTGATGCTGTCGGAGGTGCTGTTCGCCAGCGTGTCATCGGTGCTGCTGGGCGCCGCCCAACTGCAGCCGCGCACCCTGGCCGGCGGCGCACTGATCGTGCTGGCCGCCCTGTGGGCAACGCTGCAGCGGCGCTGAAAACAGGACACGCCAGAATGGAAAAAGACCGCGGTTCTGCGGCCTTCTGTTGCTGGCGCCGCCCCTTTCCGGGGCGCTGCGCCTGCCGGGTGATCCTTGCGGATCAGGCGGCTTTCTTCTGGCGCTGGCGGGCCGCAGCCAAGCCGGCAAAGCCCAGGCCCAGCAGGGCCAGCGAGCCGGGCTCGGGCACCTGGCCGGTGGGCGGATTCACGGCGCCAAAGCCATCCAGATAGACGTAACCTGCATGACCGCTATAAGGGCAGTCAGAGGCCAGCAGTGTCAGCGTGAAGTCATGGCCCACGGCACCCAGTGCCGCCAGGTCGATCTGCTCCACCACCCAGCCCGAGGAAAACCAGCTGCCAAACTGCGTCCAGGTCACGCCGGACGTCCCCGACCCAATGGAGCCGGCAGAGCTGTAGGCGCGGCTCACCAGGTTGGTGCCCGTCGTTTCGTCCCTCAGCGTAAGAGAGAAATAGTCGGAATCCGTGAGGCCATGTGAGTCTTCCAGCACCGCGTTCCAGGCAAAGAAGATGCTGTTGTCGGTGTAGTTGGTGACCGACTGGCGTATGGTCGAAACCGAATAATTGTTCACGGAGTCATTGACCCGCACCGAATATGCGCCTCCATAGACCCGGTTCGCACCGGTGATGGCGTCGGTACCACCGCTCATGATGGTGTTGTTGGGCGCGCCGGCGTTGTACACAGAAGGGTTAACAGGCGCTGGCTGCAGCACAGCGTTAGTCCAGAACCCCCCCCCGCCCGTCCAGCCATTGAGGTTGCCATCCTCAAAGCCACCATTGACAAACGCACCGGCGTATGCGGATGTGCCGAGCGTCATCAGAATCGCAGCGGCCATGGAACCCAGTTTTTTGCTCATATCGAATCCTTTCAGGTGCCGTTGACAAAAGGTTGACACCCGGAAACGCATAAGCAACGTTTGTGCCACTGGAAAATGCCATTGATTTCATTGGATTTTCCAGAGAAAGCATTCTCCGTGCCGGGAGATATGTAAAAAATTTCGACAAGTTGCAGGCGCCGGCTAGCGCACCGACCGGGCCTTTGGGCATGCTTCAAAACCCAGACAGGCCACGCAACCAACAGAAATCAGGCGTGGAGCCACGCCTGTGAAGGCGGATGTTGTGGCAGCGGCTTCAGTCGCGAACAACACCATTCGCGGCTGAAGCCGCTGCCACGACCTGTAGAAAGATCAACGGGCTGTATCAGTAAAGCCGACCGGAAAGCAGCAGATAGCCCGGCAGCCAGCCCGTCAGCACGCCCTGGGCGATGCACATGGCGCCGGTGAAGCGACCGATGTCGCGCCCGCGCGCCAGCAGCAGCCAGAACAGGGCCCACAGCAGAGCCCAGGCGGCCCAGTTGGCGCCCATCCACCAGTCCAGCAGGCTGCGGGCGCCGGCCAGGGTGTCCAGCGCCACGGGCACGGCGGTAATCGCGACGAACAGGCTGAACCAGCCCAGGCCGCGCCCGTCGGCGCCGCTGAAGCGGTTGGCCGCCACCCACAGGTAGGTGAAGGCGAACAGCAGCGTCAGCGCCCCGCCCTGGATGGAATGGGCGTCGGCGCCCGGGCCGAAGATGGAAAACAGGCCTATCGCCAGCGACACCAGGCCGACGAAGACGTTGATGACCCAGATCTCGCGGTCGGCGATATGGCCGCGCATCCACAGGCCGTTCAGGCACAGCACGGCGCCCACGTAGAACAGCGATACGCCCAGCCACATGACGCCGCTCCTCAGCCCTTGGCCTGCGGGCGGCGTGCCCGCGCCAGGGACTGGGTGACGGCGCGGCGATCCATGCCGTACATGTCGGCGAACTGCTCGGGCGTGGCGCCGCTGGCCTCGAAGGCGCGCGCCAGGGCCTCGGCCTTGGCATCGCGCTCCGCCACTTCGGCAAAGGCTTCGTCCAGCAGGGCGTTGGCCTTGTCGTCGCGCCCGCGCACCAGGGCGTCGTAGGCCTCGCGGGTGAGGCCGCTGGCCTCGAAGGCCTGGGCGATGCGCCGGCGCAGCGTGGCCGTCAAGTCCTCGCCGTCACGCGGTTTGCGGCGGCGGAACACCTCCAACAGCGCGTGGTGCACATGCTCGGGCGCCATGTCCTCCACGGCCTGGCCTTGCAGGTCATGGCGCTTCATGCCCTGGGCCACGGCATTCAGGTAGCGCGTGGAGCGGGTGTGGATGGCGAGGGCGAGCTTGAGCGCGTCCTTGTCGATGGCCTCGCCGTGCGCGGCCATCAGGTCGTGGAAGATGCCGCGCTTGAGCGGCAGGAACTGCGCACCGAACAGATGCGGGTACCAGCCGGCCAGCTGCTCGAGCAGCGGATGCGTGCGACGCGGCTGGGGCTGGGGCGGGCGCTGCTCGCCGGCCCCTTCGGGTGCGGATGCCGGCGCGGCCGGCTCGCGCCGGGCGCCGAAGCGGCGGCGCCCGCCACGGCGGTTCGCACGGGGCGCCGGCTGGGCGTGCGGCGCGGCTGCGGCCTCTGCGGCGGCGGCGGGTGGCGTGGCCTCGGCGGGGGGCGTCGGCAGGTCGTTCACGGGATCGTTCATGGCTCAGAAACGCGCGGCATGGCGCATGCGGCGCGGCGGGTCAAAACCCGCCATCATGCCAGCAATGCCTCGTCCAGCAGCTCCACCCAGTGGCGCACGGGGATGTCGGTGCCGCCTTGCAGGTGGGTGATGCAACCCATGTTGGCCGACAGGATGGCCGCGGGCGGCGCGTCGGCAAAGGCCTCGCCCAGGGCGCCCAGCTTGCGCTCGCGCAGCTGCCGCGACAGCTCGGGGTTGAGCACCGAGTAGGTGCCGGCCGCGCCGCAGCACAGGTGCGATTCGGTGCGCGCCACGCGCAGCGTGAAGCCCAGGGCCGCCATATGCCGCTCCACGCCGCCGCGCAGCTTCTGGCCATGCTGCAGCGTGCAGGGCGGGTGGTAGGCAAAGGCCCGGCCGGCGGCGCGCACGCGGTCTTTCAAGAGCGGCACCAGGCCCGGCAGCAGCTCGGACAGGTCGCGCGTCAGGCTGCTGATGCGCGCCGCCTTGTCGGCGTATTGCGCGTCGCGCGCCAGGACATGGCCGTACTCCTTGACCGTGACGCCGCAGCCCGAGGCGTTCATGACCAGGCATTCGACCTCGCCGCGCTCGATGTAGGGCCACCAGGCGTCGATGTTGGCGCGCATTTGCGCGCGGCCGCCGTCCTGGTCGTTCAGGTGGAACTTGACGGCGCCGCAGCAGCCGGCCTGGCGCGCCACGACGGTCTCTATGCCCGCGGCGTCGAGCACGCGCGCCGTGGCGCTGTTGATGTTGGGCGCCATGCTGGGCTGCACGCAGCCCTCCAGCAGCAGCACCTTGCGCGCATGGCTGCGCCGGGGCCAGGCGCCGGCCGGCGGGTGGGGCTGAACCTTGTCGCGCAAGCCCTCGGGCAGCAGGCCGCGCACGGCCCGGCCGGCCTTCATGGCAGGCCCGAACAGCGGCGAGGGCAGCACCTCCTTGAGCGCCCAGCGCACGGCGCGCTCGCCCAGGGGGCGCTGCACCTTTTCCTCGACGATGCGCCGGCCTATGTCCACCAGGTTGCCGTACTGCACGCCGCTGGGGCAGGTGGTTTCGCAGTTGCGGCAGGTCAGGCAGCGGTCCAGATGCGCTTGGGTCTTGCGCGTGGGCTCCATCCCTTCGAGCACCTGCTTGATCAGGTAGATGCGCCCGCGCGGGCTGTCCAGCTCGTCGCCCAGCAGCTGGTAGGTGGGGCAGGTGGCGGTGCAAAAGCCGCAGTGCACGCATTTGCGCAGGATGGCCTCGGCCTCCTGCCCTTCGGGCGTGCCCTGGTACTCGGGTGCGAGCTGGGTTTGCATGGGTGCTTTCCTGTATGGGCCTGCCGCGCGGCTACAGGAGCCGGCCGGGGTTGAGGATGGCGGCCGGATCGAACGCTTGCTTCAGGCGCCGGTGTATCGTCGCCAACGCCCCAGAATTGGTATCAAAAATGCCTTTATCGCCCATCCCATGAGCGTCAGCAGCTATAAAACAAGAAGCACTACCACCGACCTGCAGGGCCAGCGTGCGTAACGCCTCGCGGTGGTGCATGGGCGCCTGCAGCCAGCGCAGGCCACCCTGCCATTCGATGAGCGGCGCCGCCACGCCCGCGGGCAGTGGCAGCACCGGCGCCGTCTGCGGCAGGGACAGGCGCCACAGCGCCTGGTCAGCCGGGCGCGCCGCAAACCAGGGCAGACGCTGGTCGCGGCAGGCCTGCCAGTCGTCGGCCACATTCGGCGCGTCCTGCGGCTCGCCGCCCATGTCGCGACAGGCGGCCTCCACCGCCGCCCGTGCGCCGCGCAGGCGCACATAAAGCTGGCCCGCGCCGCCCTCTTCCAGCCAGCAGCTGGCATTCAAAGGCAGGGGCTGGCCGCCCCAGGCGTGCAGCATCTTCAGCGCCTCGGCCTGGCCGCAGTCAAAGCGCAGCGTGGCCTCGGCCGGCGCCACGGGCAGCACCTTCAGGCTGACCTCGGTGATCACGCCCAGCTGGCCCCAGCTGCCCGCCATCAGGCGCGAGACGTCGTAGCCGGCGACGTTCTTCATCACCTGGCCGCCAAAGCGCAGCAGCTCGCCACGGCCGTTGATGATCTCCACGCCCAGCACGAAGTCGCGCACCGCGCCCACGCTGGCGCGCGCCGGGCCCGACAGGCCGGCGGCCACCATGCCCCCAACGGTGCCACCAGCGGCAAAGCGCGGCGGCTCGAAGGCCAGGCACTGGCCATGCCGGGCCAGCAGCGCCTCCAGCTCGGCCAGCGGCGTGCCGGCCAGGGCCGTCACCACCAGCTCGCTGGGCTCGTAGCTGACGATGCCGGCCAGGGGCCGCATGTCCAGCGGCTCGCCCGCATGGCGCGGCGCGCCGGGGCCGTGAAAGTCCTTGGTACCGCCGCCGCGGATGCACAGCGGGGCCTGGCGCGCGGCGCTGTCGCGCACGCGGTCGATGATCTGGCTGAGGGCTGCGTCCATGGCGGCGATGGTACTGCCGGCCCCGCGCGCGGCGGGCGGGCGCGGGTTTGATTTTTTTGAACGCGCGGCGTGAAGGCTTTGTGCCCAGCCGCACCCACCATCAACGGTTGTACGCCGTCTCGCCGTGGTAGCTGATGTCCAGGCCCTGGCGCTCGGCCTCCTCGCTCACGCGCAAGCCCACCAGCAGGTCGGCGATCTTGTAGGCCACGAAGGACACCACGCCGGACCAAACGATGGTGAACAGCACGCTCTTGACCTGTATCCACAGCTGCGCGCCCATGCTGAAGGTGTCGGGAGTCAGGCCCCCGGTGCCACCCAGGCCCTGGGCCGCGAACACGCCGGTGAGGATGGCGCCGACGATGCCGCCCAGGCCATGCACGCCGAACACGTCGAAGGCGTCGTCCACCTTGAGCATGCGCTTCAGGCCGCCCACGCCCCACAGGCAGACCAGGCCGGAGACCAGGCCGATGGCGATGGCGCCCATGGGCCCGACAAAGCCGGCCGCCGGCGTGACCGCCACCAGGCCGGCGACGGCGCCCGAGGCCGCGCCCAGCATCGATGCCTTGCCCTTGTGCACGGCCTCGCCCGCGCTCCACGACAGCGTGGCGGCGGCGGTGGCGAGCACGGTGTTGACGAAGGCCAGGCCGGCGACGGCGTTGGCGGCGCCGGCCGAGCCGGCGTTGAAGCCGAACCAGCCCACCCACAGCAGCGACGCGCCCACCATGGTCAGCGTCAACGAGTGCGGCGTGAACGCCTCGCGGCCAAAGCCTATGCGCTTGCCCACCATGTAGGCGCCCACCAGGCCGGCGATGCCGGCGTTGATGTGCACCACGGTGCCGCCGGCAAAGTCGAGCGCGCCATCGGCCGCCAGCAGACCACCACCCCAGACGATATGCGCCATGGGCACGTAGCTGAAGCTGAACCACAGCACGGCGAAGATCAGCACGGCCGAGAAGCGCATGCGCTCGGCGAACGAGCCCACGATCAGCGCCACGGTGATGGCCGCGAACGTGCCCTGGAAGGCGAAGAACACGTATTCGGGGATGGTGGTCAGCGCGCCAAAACTCTCCAGGCCCACGCCCTTGAGGAACATCTTGGACAGGTCGCCCACGAACTTGCCCTCGCCCGAGAACGCCAGGCTGTAGCCGTAGATGGCCCACAGCAGCGAGCACAGGGCAAAGATCACGAACACCTGCACCAGCACCGACAGCATGTTCTTGGCCCGCCCCAGGCCGCCGTAGAACAGCGCCAGGCCGGGGATGGTCATCAGGATCACCAGCAGCGTCGAGGTCAGCATCCAGGCCGTGTCGCCCGAATCGATGCGCGGTGCGGCCGGCGCCTGGGCGCATGCGGCGCCGGCCAATAGGCACAGGCCTGGCACCAGGAAAGCGTGTACTTTTCTCATGATGGGTCTCCGTCGCCTACGGTTACAGGGCCTGCACGCCGGTCTCGCCGGTGCGTATGCGCACCACCTGCTCCAGCGCGGCCACGAAGATCTTGCCGTCGCCGATCTTGCCGGTGCGCGCCGCGCCCTCTATGGCCTCGATGGCGCGCTCCACCAGCGCATCGTCCACCGCGGCCTCGACCTTCACCTTGGGCAGAAAGTCCACCACATACTCGGCGCCGCGGTACAGCTCGGTATGGCCCTTCTGGCGGCCAAAGCCCTTGACCTCGGTGACGGTGATGCCCTGCACGCCGATGTCCGACAGCGCCTCGCGCACCTCGTCGAGCTTGAAGGGTTTGATGATGGCGGTGATCATTTTCATGATCGGCTCCTTTGCGAGAGTTACAGGGTCTTGGTGAGCGTGACGATCAGGCGCGCCTTGTTGGCGTCGCCGAAGAAGCTTTTCTTCGTGGCGCCGGCCACGGCTGCGGAGAGCTGCAGGCCGCCGCCGAAGTCATAGGCACCGCCCAGGCTGTAATCCACGTAGTTCGGCACGCCCAGGTCGCGGATGTCGCCGGCAAAACGCGTGTAGCCCAGCGCGGCCTTGAGCGTGACGCTGGGCAGCACCTCCTGGGCGAACGCCAGGTTCAGGTAGCCCGTGTTGCGGCCGCGCCGGCTCGAGGTCTTGGCGCCGGCCCAGCCGAAGTAGTCCTTGGACACGGTGTGCGAATACTTGGCCGTGAACGGGCCGTAGCCGGCCGCGCCGTACAGCTCGGTGGTGTTGCCGCGGTTGTTGCCAGGGTAGACGTAGCTGAGCGCGCCCAGATCCAGATCCACCGAGCCGGCCTTGAGCTTGTAGCCGCCATACAGGTCGGACTCGATGGAGTTGCCGGCCAGCCAGTCCACGCTGGAGTTCCAGTTGCCCACGTAGAAGCCGCTGTCGCCAAAGCCATAGTCGAAGCCGCCCTGGATGGCCGGGTTCACCGCCTTGATGGGGTGCACATGCTGATCCTGGCCGCGGAACTTGTAGTTGCTGGTCAGCGACACATTCGCCGTCAGCTCGGCGCTCGCCAGCGCGGGCAGGGCCGCGGCCAGCAGGGCCAGGCTCAGGGACTTCAGGGTTGCATGGGACATGGTTCCTCCGGGGTTGTGTGTGGAAAGCGGACACAACCCCCAATGCACGGACCGTGCCAGCCACCATGCAGGTACATTTGGCAGCCAGGGCGCGGTCCCGCCGCAGGGCCGTGCACCAGATTGGGGAGGGTTCACGCGATGAGTCTTGCTTTGGTGCAAAGCCGCGCCCTGCTGGGCCTGCAGGCAAGCGCCGTCACCGTGGAGGTGCATCTGGCCAACGGCCTGCCGAGCTTCGCGCTCGTGGGCCTGGCCGACGTGGAGGTGAAGGAGGCGCGCGAGCGCGTGCGCTCGGCCCTGCAGAACGCGGGGCTGGAGTTCCCCACCAACAAGAAGATCACCGTGAACCTGGCGCCGGCCGACCTGCCCAAGGACTCGGGGCGTTTCGACCTGCCGATCGCGCTGGGCATCCTGGCCGCCAGCGGGCAGATCGCCGCTGAACGCCTGGCCGGCTGGGAGTTTGCCGGCGAGCTGTCGCTGTCGGGCCAGCTGCGGCCGGTGCGCGGCGCGCTGGCCACCAGCCTGGCCCTGCATGGCCTGGAGCCGCCTGTGCGCATGGTGCTGCCGCCGGGCAGCGCCGAAGAAGCCGCCCTGGTGCCCAGCGCGCAGATCTGGCGCGCACGCCACCTGCTGGACGTGGTGCGGCAGTTTCTGCCCGCCGGCAACAATTCCGAGCCAGAGCCCGACGACGACGGCTGGCAGCGCCTGCAGCCGGCACCACCCAGCGTCCAGCAGGACGGCCCCGATCTGGCCGATGTCAAGGGCCAGGCCGCCGCCAAGCGCGCGCTGGAGATCGCCGCCGCCGGCGGCCACGGCCTCTTGCTGGTCGGCCCGCCGGGCTCGGGCAAGTCCATGCTAGCGCAGCGCTTTGCCGGCCTGCTGCCGCCCATGAGCGTGCAGCAGGCGCTGCAGAGCGCGGCCATTGCCAGCCTGGCCGGGCGCTTCACCGGCGCGCAGTGGATGCAGCGCATCACCGCCAGCCCGCACCACAGCTGCAGCGCGATTGCCCTGGTCGGCGGCGGCTCGCCGCCCAGGCCGGGCGAGATCTCGCTGGCGCATGAGGGCGTGCTATTCCTCGATGAATTCCCCGAATTTGCCCGCAGCGCCCTGGAAGCCCTGCGCGAGCCGCTGGAGAGCGGGCGCATCACCATATCGCGCGCGGCGCAGCGCGCGGAGTTCCCGGCGCGCTTTCAGCTCATCGCCGCCATGAACCCCTGCCCCTGCGGCTTTGCCGGGTCGGGCCAGCGCGCCTGCCGCTGCACGCCCGACCAGGTGGCGCGCTACCAGGGCAAGCTGTCCGGCCCGCTGCTCGATCGCATAGACCTGCATGTCGAGGTGCCGCAGCTGCCTGCCGCCGACCTGCTGAATGCCCCCGCCGGCGAGGCCAGCAGCGCAGTGCGCGCGCGCGTGGCCCAGGCGCACGCCCGCGCCCTGGCGCGCCAGGGCCAGCCCAACCAGGCACTGCAGGGCCAGCAGCTGGACCAGATGGCCGCGCTGGACGATGCCGCCGCGCGCTTTCTGCAAACCGCCGCCGCGCGCCTGGCCTGGTCGGCACGCGGCACGCACCGCGCGCTGAAGGTGGCGCGCACGATTGCCGACCTGGCCGGGTCGGAGCACATCACCGTGGCCCATGTGGCCGAGGCCATGCAGTACCGGCGGGTGCTTCGCGCTACTTTTTAAATAGCTTATGGCGCTTGCTACACAAGCGCTACAGGCATTTTTTCCCTGATTAGTCATATGCCTCAGAAACCCGTCATCCCGGCGAAGGCCGGAATGACGGTTATGACGATGTCCTTTGCAGTTACACCCCCAGATACGCCTGCCGCGCCCGCGCGTCGCGCGCCAGCTCGGCCATGGGGGCCTCGTGCACGATGCGGCCCTGCTCCAGCACATAGGCGCGGTCGGCCACGGCCTGGGCGAGCAGCAGGTTTTGTTCGCTCAGCAAAATCCCCACGCCCCTCGCCTTGAGCCGGCGGATGGCGCGCGCCATCTGCTCGACGATGATCGGCGCCACGCCCTCGGAGGGCTCGTCCAGCAGCACCAGCAGGGGCTGGCCCATCAGCGTGCGCGCCACGCTCAGCATCTGCTGCTCGCCGCCGCTCATCTGCCCGCCCGGGCGCTGCGGCATCTGGCCCAGGTTGGGGAATAGCGCGAACAGATCCTCGGGGGTCCAGTGCGGCGCGGGTTCGCCACCCGGCCAGTGGCGCGGCGGCTGGCGGCCGACCTCCAGGTTTTGCAACACCGTCAGGTCGGTGAAGATGCGCCTGTCCTCGGGCACATAGCCCAGGCCCAGGCGCGCGATCTGGTGCGCGGGCAGGCCGTGGATGGCCTGGCCCTGCAGCCGCACCTGACCTTCGGTGCGCGCCAGCAGGCCGGCCAGGCTTTTCAGCGTGGTGCTCTTGCCCGCGCCGTTGCGGCCCATCAGCGCCACCACCTCGCCACGGCCCACGGTGAGCGACACGCCGTGCAGGATATGGGCGACGCCGTACCAGGCGTTCAGGTGGTCTACGGCGAGCAGCGGTGTGGACTTGGGCAGCCCCTCACCCCTCCCTCTCCCCAAAGGGGCGAGGGCGACCGGTTGCGCCGGACTTACTCCCTCTCCCTCTGGGAGAGGGCGGGGGTGAGGGCCGGCCACCGCAGGCGCCTCTTCCAGCCCCCCGCCCAGATACGCCGCCTGCACACGCGCGTCCTGGCGCATGGCCTCGGGCGGGCCTTCGGCCAGCAGCTGGCCGCGCACCAGCACGGCCACGCGGTCGGCCTGGCCGAAGACCACGTCCATGCTGTGCTCGGTGAACAGCACAGCCATGGCGCGCTCGCGCGCGAGGCGCCGCACCAGCCGCATCAGCGCCAGGCGCTCGGCGCTGGCCATGCCGGCCGTGGGCTCGTCCATCAACAGCAGGCGCGGCGCGTGCGCCAGGGCCATGGCCAGCTCGACGCGCTTGACATCGCCATAGGCCAGCTCGCTGCAGGGGCGGTCGGCCTGATCCTGCATGCCCACCTGCTCCAGCAGGGCCAGCGCGTCCGGCACGCGGTGCTGGCCGGCGCGGCGCCACCAGCGCCAGCCGCGTCGGTCGTGCGACAGCAGGGCCAGCTGCAGGTTCTGCAGCACGGTGAAGCTGGCGCAGGTCTGGGCAATCTGGAAGGTACGGCCCACACCCAGGCGCCAGATGACGCGCGGCGGCAGGCCGGTGATGTCCTGGCCGGCCAGCAACACGCGGCCGGCGTCGGGCCGGATCTGCCCGCCCAGCATGTTGAAGCAGGTGCTCTTGCCCGCGCCGTTGGGGCCGATCAGCGCCAGCAGCTCGCCGGCCGCCAGCGCGAACGACACGCCCTGCACGGCCTGCACGCCGCCAAAGGACTTGCGCAGGCCCTCCACGCGCAGCAGGCTCATGCGATTACTCCTTTTTTAGGAGCTATCAGCGCTTGCCAATATTGCGCAAACCCCGAAATTCCCTGTGGAAACAGCAGCACCAGCGCCAGCATGATGCCGCCCAGCAGCGCGCGCCAGTAGTCGGTGGCGCGGGCCACGCTGTCGTGCAGCCAGGTGAAGGCCGCCGCGCCCACCAGCGGGCCGGCCAGCTGCTGCATGCCGCCCAGCAGCACCATCACCAGGCCGTCGACCGACTTGCCGACCCACAGCACCTCGGGCGCCACGCCGCCCTTTGAAAAAGTGAACAGCGCGCCCGCCAGCCCCGCCAGCAGGCCGGCGACGACGAAGGCCGCCCATTGCACGCCGCGCACGTTGATGCCAATGGCCTCGGCGCGCGGGGCCGAGTCGCGCGCGGCGCGCAGCGCCCAGCCCAGGGGCGCGAACAGCAGGCGCCGCAGCAGGTAGAGGCCCGCCGCGACAAAAGCCAGCACCAGCCAGTAGAAGGCCGTGCCCTGCGCCCAATCGGGCGGCCAAACGCCGGTCAGGCCATTGCTGCCGCCCGTGAGGCCGTCCCACTGGAAGGCGATGGCCCAGGTGATTTGCGCGAAGGCCAGCGTCAGCATGGTCAGCGACACGCCCGACAGGCGCACGCAAAACCAGCCATAGAGCAGCGCCCCGCCCGCCGCCACCAGGGGGGCCAGCAGCAGCGCCGCGCCCATGGGCAGGCCCGCCGCGCGCGTGAGCAGCGCCGCGCCATAGGCGCCCAGGCCAAAGTAGGCCGCGTGGCCGAACGAATGCAGCCCGCCCGGCCCGACGATGGCGTGCAGGCTGGCGGCAAACAGCGCGGCGATGAAGATGTCGGCCAGCAGCACGCTGGCGTAGCTGCCCTGGCCCAGAGCGAGCGGCAGCAGCGCCAATGCCAGCAGCAGGACGGCCCAGCCGGTGCCGGCCAGCGGGCCGGCGCCGGCCAGGGGCGCCTCGGGCGCGCCCACGCCGCGCACGGCGGCCTGCGGCCGGCCCATCAACCCCCAGGGGCGCCAGATGAGCACGGCAGCCATGACCAGAAACTCCACCACCAGGGTGAGTTTGGGGAAGGCGATCGCCACCCCTGCGATCTGCACCACGCCCAGCCAGATGCACACGGCCTTGAGCTCGGCGATCAGCAGCGCGGCGACAAAGGCGCCGGGCAGCGAGCCCATGCCGCCCACCACCACGACGACGAAGGCCGCGCCTATGGTCAGCATGTCCAGTTCCAGGCTGGCGGGCTCGCGCGGCAGCTGCAGCGCGCCACCCAGGCCGGCCAGCGCCGCGCCCAGCGCGAACACGCCGGTGAACAGCCAGGCCTGGTTCACGCCCAGGGCGCCGACCATCTCGCGGTCCTGCGTGGCGGCGCGCACCAGCGTGCCCCAGCGCGTGCGCGTCAGCAACAGCGTGAGCAGCAGCAGCACCAGCGGGCCGACGGCGATGAGCAGCAGGTCATAGGCCGGAAAGCGCCGGCCCAGGATGTCCACCGCGCCTTCCAGCCCCGGCGCGCGCGGGCCGAACAGTTCCTGCGGGCCCCACAGCCACAGCGCCGCGTCCTTGATCACCAGCACCAGGGCAAAGGTGGCCAGCAGCTGCAGCAGCTCTGGCGCACCGTAGACACGGCGCAGGAGCAGCAGCTCGACCAGCGCGCCCAAGAGGCCCAGAACCAGCGGCGCCAGCAGCAGCGCGGGCCAGAAGCCTATCGCATCGCCCAGCAGCGCGACGCTGGAATACGCTACGTACAGCCCCAGCATGTAGAACGAGCCATGGGCAAAGTTGACGATGCGGGTGACGCCAAAGATCAGCGACAGCCCGGCCGCCACCAGGAACAGCGTGGACGCGCCGGCCAGGCCGTTGAGCAGCTGGGCCAGCAGGCCGGAGAGGTCCATGCGTGCAGGTTCAGTGCGTCAGGGTGCGGCCGGCCGCAGCTTCTTCACCTCGGCGTCGGACGGCTGGAACTTGGCGCCATCCATGTACTTGAAGTTCACCATCACCCCCTTGCCGCCGTACAGCCCGGTCTTGCCCACATAGGCGCCCATGGTGGACTGGTGGTCCTGGGCGCGGTAGGTGATGGGGCCGAACGGCGTGCGCACCTCCAGGCCGCGGAAGGCGGCGATGAGCGCCTCGGTGTCGGCGCTGCCGGCCTTGCGCAGCCCCGCGGCGATGGACTGGATAGCGTTGTAGCCCACCACCGAGCCGGCGCGCGGATAGTCCTTGAAGCGCTTGCGATAGGCGGTGGCAAAGGCGTCGTGGTCGGGTGTGAAGATGGCGTACCAGGGGTAGCCGGTGACCACCCAGCCCAGCGGCGTCTCGCCCTGCAGCGTGTCCAGGTACTCGGGCTCGCCCGTGAGCAGGCTGACCACGCCCTTGCCCTGGAACAGGCCGCGCGTATTGCCCTCGCGGACAAACTTGGCGAGATCGGCCGCGAACAGCACGTTGAAGATGGCGTCCGGCCTGGCATCAGCCAGCGCCTGCACCACGCTGCCGGCGTCCACCTTGCCCAGCGGTGTGGCCTGCTCGGCGACAAACTCCACATCCGGCTGCGCTGCGGTAAGCAGCTTCTTGAACGTGGCCACGGCCGACTGGCCGTACTCGTAATTGGGGTAGACGATGGCCCAGCGCTTTTTCTTCATGGCGGCGGCCTCGGGCACCAGCATGGCCACCTGCATGTAGGTCGAGGGGCGCAGGCGGAAGGTGTAGCGGTTGCCCTGCTCCCAGACGATCTTGTCGGTCAGCGGCTCGGCGGCCAGGAAGAAGCGCTTTTTCTGCTGCGCGAAGTCGGTCAGCGCCAGCCCCACATGCGACAGAAAGCTGCCCATGAGCACGTCCACCTTCTCGCGCGCGATCAGCTCCTCGGCGGCGCGCACGGCGTCGGCCGGGTTGCCGTTGTCGTCGCGCGTGACCAGCACCAGCTTCTTGCCGCCAATGCCGCCGGTGATGTTGATCTGCGCCAGCGCCAACTCCATGCCCTTCTTGTAGGGCTCGAGGAAGGCCGGCTGGGCCTTGTAGCTGTTGATCTCGCCAATGGTGTAGACATCCTGCGCCTGGGCCGCGCCCAGGGCGCAGGCCAGCATGGCCAGGACGGTGGTGAATGACTTCTTCATGCGTGAATCCTTGCTGCAGCGCAACAGCCGCGGCCCGCAACTGTACCGCCGCCGCCGCCTTGCCCCACAATATGCGGGTTTGCCCGCATGACGGGCGGGCGGTTCGGCGCAATTCGGCTTATGCCTGACACGAATAAAAAAACCGCGACACTAGCCGCAAAGCCCAGCCTCCCCCACTTTTCATCTTTCTTCCTGTCCATCCATGAGCGCATTCCTCGAAGAGCGTGTCCTGTCGGTGCACCACTGGACCGATCGCCTATTCAGCTTCACCACCACGCGCGATCCGGCGCTGCGGTTCTCCAACGGCCACTTCACCATGATCGGCCTGAAGGTGAACGACAAGCCGCTGCTGCGCGCCTACAGCATCGTCAGCGCCAACTACGAGGAGCACCTGGAGTTCCTGTCGATCAAGGTGCCCGACGGCCCGCTGACCTCGCGCCTGCAGCACATCAAGGTGGGCGACCACATCATCGTCGGCAAGAAGCCCACCGGCACGCTGCTCATCGACTACCTGCTGCCGGCCAAGCGGCTGTACCTGATGTCCACCGGCACCGGCCTGGCGCCGTTCCTGAGCGTGATCCGCGACCCCGAGACCTACGAGAAGTTCGAGCAGGTGATCCTGATCCACGGCGTGCGCGAGGTGGCCGAGCTGGCCTACTACGACTACCTGACCAAGGAGCTGCCGCAGCACGAGCTGCTGGGCGAGATGATCAGCCGCCAGCTCAAGTACTACCCCACGGTGACGCGCGAGCCCTTCAAGCACCAGGGCCGCATCAACGAGCTGATCGAAAACGGCAAGCTAGCCGCCGACCTGGGCCTGCCCCAGCTCAATGCACTGGAAGACCGCGTGATGCTGTGCGGCAGCCCGGAGATGCTGGCCACGCTCAAGACCCTGCTGGAGCACCGCGACTTTGAAGAGGGCAACACCACGCGGCCGGGCGACTTCGTCATCGAACGCGCCTTCGTCGAGAAATAAAAGGCGCGGCCTGAAACGCCACGGGCGCTACCAGTTGCATAGCTGGTAGCGCCCGTTTTTATTGGGCTGGAGCCCAAAAACGCCCTGAAAACCGTCAATAGGCCCGGTCGTTCACATACACCGGCCGGGCGCCAGGGCGCTCGGTAGCGCCGGCACCATCGTCCACGCGAAAGCCCTTGCCCTCCAGGCGCACCGGCGTGCCCTCGGCCACGGGCTGGGCGCGCGTGAAGTTGCGCACCGAGCCGTCCTGCATGCGCACGCGCATCTGGTAGACGGTGCTGCTGCGGGCGCGCTCCTCCACCTTGTGGCCCACATAGCCGCCGCCCACGGCGCCCAGCACCGTGGCGGCGGTGCGGCCCGAGCCCTTGCCCACCTGGTTGCCCAGCACGCCGCCCAGCACGCCACCGGCCACCGCGCCCAGGCCCGTGGCCGGCGCGGCCTGCTCCAGCGCCTGCACCGATTCGACATGGCCGCAGCTGGCGCACACCGGCGCCGCTGGGCGCGCCTGCGCCACCGGCTGCGGCGGGTGTTCCGGCAGGCGCGCGGGGCGCGCGGCAAGCTGATTCGCTCTTGAATCAGGAGCTGCATGTGCTTGCTGTAAAACGGTTTGTGGCGGTTTCTGCTTGGAAATTTCCGCGCGTTGCGTGGACTCCTGGACGGGTTGCGCCATGGGCGCATCGCTGTGCAGGTTCTGCGCCAGCAGCGTACCGCCCAGCGCCAGCACGCTCGCGCCCAGCGCGCCCACGGCAATCCAAAGCCATTTCAGTGTGGCCGGGCTCTGGCCCACGGCGGTGCTGGGGTGCATATCCAATTCCTGTGCAATGAAGTGCGCGCAGCCTAACGCCCGCGCCGCTTCACAAAACCGGCCGCGCTGTAAGGCGCGTAAAAAGACGTCACCCCGCCGCGGCCTGGCGCGCCTCGTGCAGCGCCCGCGCGCAGCTGGCGGCAAACAGCAGCACGGCGGACGAGAAATACATCCACATCAGAAACACCACCAGCGAGCCCGCCGCCCCATAGGCCGACACCACAGCCGCGCGCGTCAGGTACAGCGCCAGCAGCTGCTTGCCCACGGTGAACAGCAGCGCCCCCACCGCCGCGCCAAACAACAGGCAGCGCAGCGGCGGCTTGGGGCCGCTGCCTATGCGCATCAGCCCGACAAACAACAGCACCACCACGCCAAAGGACACGGCCTCGTTGATCAGCTGCAGCAGCAGGCCCGAGCCGAAGGGCAGCAGCGCGCTGGCCCAGGTGGCCAGCACCTTGATGGCCGTGGACAGCACCAGCGACACCAGCAGCAGAAAGCCCAGCGCCAGCACATAGGCCAGGCCGCGCAGGCGCAGCGAGGCCATGCGCCACCAGGCCTTGCGCTCGGGCGCGGCCTGGCCATGCAGCCACAGCCGCTCCAGCGCCGACTGCAGCTCCGCAAACACGCCGGTGGCGCCCGACAGCAGCAGCACAAAGCCCGCAATCGACGCCAGCCGGCCCTGCGCCGGCGCCTGGGCGCTGGCCAGGGCCGCGCGCACCACCTCGGCGCCCCGCTCGCCCATCACGCCCTGCACCTGGCCGATCAGGTTGCTCTCCAGATAGGCCTTGTCCACCCACCAGCCCAGCAGGCCGACGATGAGCAGCAACAGCGGCGCCAGGCTGAGCATGCCGTAGAACGACATGGCGGCGCTCATGCGCAGGCCGTCAGCATCCAGCCACAGGCGCACGGCGCGCAGCAGCGGTGTCAGGTGTTGCACCAGGGCGCGGGCAGGCGATGGTGGCTTGGGCGAGGCATCAGGCATGGCCCGATTGTGCGCATGCTCGGGCCGGCGCGCGCCGGCTCTTACACTCACGACTCACCGCTCACCACTTACGAACACACAAGCATGCAAACGCGTTGCGCCCTGGTCGGCATGCCCGGCAGCGGCAAATCCACCGTGGGCCGGCAACTGGCCCGCCGCCTGGGCCTGCCTTTCATCGACATGGACCACCTGCTGGAGCAGCGCCTGGGCTGCAGCATCAGCAGCTTTTTCGAGCAGCATGGCGAGCCGGCCTTTCGCGACCACGAGACGGCCCTGTTGGCCGAGCTGGCGGCCGAGAGCGGGGACATGGTGCTGTCCACCGGCGGCGGCGTGGTACTGCGGCCGGAGAACCGCGCCGCCCTGCGCCAGGGCTTCTCGCATGTGATGTACCTGCGCGCCTCGCCCGACGAGATTTACAAGCGCGTGCGCCATAGCCAGACGCGGCCGCTGCTGCAGGTGGCCGACCCACAGGCGCGCCTGCGCGAGCTCTACCGCACACGCGACCCGCTGTACCGCGAGGCCGCGCACTACGTGATCGAAACCGGCCGCCCCACGGTGAACACGCTGGTGAACATGATCGTGATGCAGCTGGAGATGGCGCCGGGGGCTTGAGGCCGGATACCGCGCGCGTCCCGCATGACCTCTGCCCTGCCCATCCTCCACGGCCCGGATCGGCCCGAGCTGCTGCGCGGCGAAGTCCTGGCCGACCTGTTCGAGGCCACGGCCGCGCGCTTGCCGCACAAGACCGCGCTCATCGCCGGCGGCGAGCACCTGAGCTATGGCGCGCTGAACGCCGCCGCCGACCTGGCCGCACACCGCCTGATCTTGGCCGGCGTGCGGCCCGGCGACATGGTCGGCCTGTGGCTGCCGCGCGGGCTGGAGCTGCTCATCTGCCAGCTGGCCATCGCCAAGACTGGCGCCGCCTGGCTGCCGTTTGACGCCGAGGTGCCGACCGAGCGCATCGCCATCTGCCTGGACGATGCCAACGCCAGCGCACTATTGATTTCGGAGCTATCGGTGCCCGCCATACGGGCGCAAACGGGTATTTCGGCACAAATCCTCACGGCGCAGGCGGTGCTGGCGCCACTGCCGGCCGGCGAACCACTGCGCCGCCGCGCGGACGCCGCACCCGAGCACACGGCCTACGTCATCTACACCAGCGGCTCCACCGGCAAGCCCAAGGGCATCGCCGTCACCCAGGCCAGCATCTGCCACTTTTTGCGCAGCGAGAACGCGCGCCTGGGCGTGCGCGAGGACGACCGCGTGTACCAGGGCTTCTCGGTGGCCTTCGACATGAGCTTCGAGGAGATCTGGATCAGCTACCTGGTGGGCGCCACGCTGTGGCTGGCGCCCAAGGAGATCGCCGGCGACCCCGAGGCCCTGCCGCGCGCGCTGATCGAAAACGACATCACGGTGCTGCACGCCGTGCCCACGCTGCTGGCGCTGTTCGCGCAGGATGTGCCTGGCCTGCGCATCATCAACCTGGGCGGCGAGATGTGCCCGCAGGCGCTGGTGGACCAGTGGGCCACGCCCGGTCGGCAGATGTTCAACACCTATGGCCCCACCGAGGCCACGGTGTCGGCCAGCCTGGCCGAACTGCACGCGGGCGAGCCGGTGACGATTGGCGAGGCACTGCCCAACTATGGGCTGCTGGTGATCGAGGTGATCGAGCCGGAGGCCATCGTGGACGGCCGCCTGTCACCTTTGAAGCTGCTGCCCTTTGGCGAGACCGGCGAGCTGTGCATCACCGGCCCCGGCGTGGCCGCCGGCTACCTGGGCCGGCCCGAGCTGACGGCCGAGAAGTTCCTGCCCAACCCCTGGGCGCGCAACGACTGCGAGGCGCGCCTGTACCGCACCGGTGACCTGGCGCGCGTGGAGTTGAGGGCCGACGGCCAGCCGCAGATGCAATGCCTGGGCCGCGCCGATGACCAGGTCAAGGTGCGCGGCTTTCGCGTGGAGCTGGGCGAGATCGAGGCCGTGCTGGCGGCGCAGCCCGGCGTGGGCACCACGGCCGTGGTGCTGCGGCCCGATGCGGGCATGGATCAGCTGATCGCCTTTTACGTGCCCAACGGCCAGCCGCCCGAGGCCAAGACCCTGCGCGCCGCGCTGGCCGACAGGCTGCCGCCCTACATGGTGCCGGCGCGCTTCGAGGACCTGGCCGCCATGCCGCGCCTGTCCAGCGGCAAGATAGACCGCAAGGTGCTGAAAAGCCAGCCGCTGGCCGCCGCCGCGCCGGCCGAGGGTGGCGATGAGCCCGAGACGCCGGCCGAGACCGCGCTATTTGCCGCGCTGCAGGGGCTGTTTCCCGGCCAGCCGCTGCGCCGCGCGCAGGACTTTTTCAGCGACCTGGGCGGCCACTCGCTGCTGGCCGCGCGCCTGGTCTCCAGGCTGCGGCAGGACGCGTGCTTTGCCCGGGCCACCGTGGCCGACATCTACACGCACCGCCGCCTGGGCGCCATCGCCCAGGCGCTGCAGGCCGGCATGGTCGATGCGCGGGCCGGCGCGGCCGAGCGCCCCTTCCTCATCCACGGCCGCTGGCGCCGCTGGCGCTGCGGCCTGGCCCAGGGCCTAGCGATTCCGCTGCTGGTGCTGCTGAACATGGCGCAGTGGCTGGCCCCCTTCTTTGCCTACCACTTCTACACCGGCGATGCGGGGGACTCGATTACCCGCGCCGTGGCCATGTCGGTGCTGGCGTTTTTGGCCAGCACGCTGCTGGGCTTTGGCGTGGCCACCACGGGGCGCTGGCTGCTGGCCGGCCGCCTGGCACCGGGCAGCTACCCGCTGTGGGGCCTGACCTACTACCGCTGGTGGCTGGCCGATCGGCTAACCGAGACCGTGCCCGTGTACCTGCTCAACGGCTCGGCGCTGTACCCGGCCTGGCTGCGCCTGCTGGGCGCGCGCATCGGGCCCGAGGTGGTGCTGGGTTCCACCACCATGCGCGTGCCGCACCTGGTCAGCATTGGCGCGGGCACCAGCATAGGCAACGGCGTGAATCTGGAAAATGCCCGCGTTGAGGGCGGCCGGCTGCACCTGGGAGCCATAGACATTGGCGCCAACGCCTGCATAGGCTCCTACGTGGTCATCGAAGGCGACACGGTGGTCGGTGACTGGGTTCATGTGGAGGGCCAGTCGGCCCTGGCCGCGGGCCAGCGCGTGCCGGCGCGCCAGGCCTGGCATGGCTCGCCGGCGCGCCAGCGCGGCGACTTCGACCCCGCCAGCCTGCCCGCGCGCCCGGCCGTGTCCGCCGCGCGCAGGGCCGGCGAGGTGACCTTCTTCGCCCTGGCGGCGCTGGCCGTGGCGGTGCTGTTCTTCATGCCGGTGTTTCCCACCTTCATGCTCATCGACTGGCTGGACATCCCCGAGATCTCCGTGCGCCCGCTGGTAGACGACGGCAGCATCAGCGCCTTGCAGGCCTTCGGCCTGCGCCTGGTGAAGTTCTTCGTGCTGGCACTGCCGGCCAGCCTGGTGTTCATCCTGGTCACGGTGCTGCTGTCGGCCGGCATCCGCTGGGCCTTGCTGCCGCGCATGCGCGCGGGCAGCTGGCCGGTGCACAGCCCGCGCTACCTGGCCAAGTGGACGGTGAACCTGATCCAGGAGGCCAGCTTGGCGGTGCTGCACGGCATCTACGCCACCGTGTATTCGGCCGCCTGGTACCGGCTGCTGGGTGCGCACGTGGGCAAGGAGACCGAGCTGTCCACCGCCCTGGGCGTGGTACCCGACATGCTTACGCTGGGCGACGGCTGCTTCATCGCCGACGCCGTGATGCTGGGCGACGAGCATATCGACGGCGGCTGGATGACGGTGCAGCCCACCGTCGTGTCGCGGCGCAGCTTCATCGGCAACGGCGCCTACGTGCCCGACGGCACCACCGTGCCCGAGAACGTGCTCATAGGCGTGCTCAGCAGCGTGCCGCGCAACGCCAGCATGCAGGACGGCGACACCTGGCTGGGCGCGCCGCCGCTGCGCCTGCCGGCACGCGAGCAGGTGGCGGGCTTCCCCGAGCACCTGACGTTTGCGCCCTCGCCCTGGCGCAAGGCGGCACGCGGGCTGGTGGAGGCGTTTCGCATCGCCGCGCCGCACGCGCTGGTGATCGCCACCGGCTACGCCATCGTGCTGGATGCCATGCCGCTGGCCGAGGAGGGCCGCTGGGCCGCCGTGGCGCTGGACCTGGCGGTGGGCGGCATGCTCTTCGGCATGGCCACCTTCGGCTTCGTGGCGCTGTTCAAATGGCTGGCCGTGCGCCGCTACGGGCAGCGCGCCGCGCCCATGTGGACGCCCTTCGTGTGGCTGTCCGAGGCCGCCACCAACCTCTATGAAGGCGTGGCCGTGCCCTGGTTTTTGCGCTACCTGCGCGGCACGCCCTGGCTCAACGATGCGCTCAAGCTGCTGGGCGCCGACATCGGCCGCGGTGTATTCCTGGACACCACCGACATGACCGAGTTCGACTGCGTGCACATCGGCGCGCACAGCGAGCTCAACGCCCTGTGCTGCCCGCAGACGCATCTGTTCGAGGACCGGGTGATGAAGATCGACCATGTGCGCATAGGCAGCCGCGTCACGCTGGGGCCACGCTGCACCGTGCTGTACGGCGCCCAGGTGGGCGATGGCGCGCAGCTGGGCCCGCTGACGCTGGTGATGAAGGGCGAGCAGATTCCGGCCGGCACGCTCTGGCACGGCCTGCCGGCTGCGCCTTGGCGCTGAGCACGGCAGCTTGCGCGCGAGGCTCGTTCGGTGCAGTTTTTTCTCCATCGCCCCCTTGGGGGAGAGGGAGAAACAGCCCTAAGGCACTGCCCATGCTGCGCAAAATGCTATGAAATTATGTGTTCAGACCTAAGCTTGCCATGCCCCTTCGCCGGCGACCGCCTGGCCGGCGCGCCCCAGGCGCATGCGCTCGATACGCGCCTGGCACAGGCCGTGGCACCCGGGCAGGAGCGCGATCATGCCCGCGCCCAGGCCCGCGCCGCGCTGCGCCGGCTGCTGGCCGCCGTACTCGGCTGCGCGCCGCAGGCGCTCAGCGTGAGCGACGCGCGTGGAATACCACCGCGCCTGGGCTGGACTACCGGCGGCCGGTCGGGGCTGGACGCCATCGGCCTGTCGATCAGCCACGCGCCTGGCCTGTCGCTGGTGGCCTGGTGCCCCAAGGGCGCGGTGGGCGTCGATGTGCAGGCCGTGCCGTACGCCACCGATCGCGCCGAGCTGTGGCGCACGGCGGCGCTGTTTTTTCCACCAGAGAGGCTGGAAGCACTGGCTGAGCATGCGTCAGACGCTCTTTTTAGTGAAGCGTTCGCGGGCCACTGGGCAGCCCACGAGGCGGCGCTCAAATGCCTGGGCCAGGGCCTGGTGGAATACACGCCCACGCTGGCGGCGCGGCTGGCCGGGGTGCGCACGGCGGCCCTCACCCTGCCGGGCTGGGCCGCCGCAGACGTGGTGGCCGCCATCGCCTGGCGCCCCTAACCGCCATGCTGTTCAGATAGCGATCGATGCCATTTGTGCGCAGGAGCCGTTCACTGAACCGCACTATTGATCCGGCAAGTAACGGTTGTTGGCTGTCATCATCTCGGCCTTCGCCGGGATGACGGTCAATCCTTTGTTGCCGGGGCAATAACCAGGTCACGACGCGGCAATCACGCCGCAGGCGATGCGCGCGCCCGAGTTGCCGGTGGGCTGCGTCTTATAGTCGTCCGCGTCCTTGTGCACCACCAGCGACCGCCCGACGATGCTGGTCGGCCCGGGCGCGACCGTGACGCCCGTCACGCTGAACTCGGTCCGGGCCTTGCCGCTGGCGTCGGCCTTCAGCGCCGGCAGGTCACCGCCATGGTGATCGGCGTTCTGCGGCCCATGGGGCTTGCCCGTAGGGTTGAAATGCCCGCCCGCGCTCATGGCGTCGGGTGCCGAGCAGTCGCCCTTGTCGTGGATGTGCAGGCCATGCTCCTGCCCCGGCGTCAGGCCGCTGACCTCGACGCGCACCAGAACCCGGTCGCCCTGCTGCCTGAAGTTGGCCTGGCCGCTCGTGGCCGAGCCGCTGCGCGGCTGCAAGCTGGTGCCGGCGCCCAGGCCCTGGCCGGCCAGATGGCCGCAGGCCGTGAGCAGCAGGACGCTGGCGCCCAGTGCGGCATGGGAAAGAAATCGCATGGCAGGTCTCCTTCGGTGCTTCAGTGTGTCGATGCAATGGGTGGCGCGGCGCAACCTGCACCGGCCAAGCCTATTCTTGCCGATACCGGTGCGTGCCGTGCCACGGCTATCATTTCGGAGCAGCTCTCCAAGAAAGCCCAGGCCATGCCCGATTCCACCGGCAATTGCGACTTCATCGCGCTCTCCAACGACTCTTACCGCCTGCTGCTCGACGAGGTCGGCGCCTTTGTCTACACCACCGACATGGTCGGCCGCTACACCTTTGCCAACCGCATGGTGCTGCAGCTCTTGGGGCACCCGCTGGACTATGTGGTCGGCAAGGACATCAGCCATTTCTTTGGCGACAAGGGCAACGAGGCGCTGCGCGAGACCGACGAGCGCGTGCTGCGGGGCGGCGAGACCATTGCGCGCGAAGAGAGCAACCTGATCCTGGCCACCGGCGAGCTGCGCACCTACTGGTCCACCAAAAAACCGCTGCGCGACGCCACGGGCCAGATCATCGGCATGATCGGCATCTCGCACGACATCACCGAAAAAAAACGCCTGGAAGACAAGCTGCGCCGGCAAAAGGAGCTGCTGGACGCGCTGGTGGACAACGTCGATGCGCTGATCTACATGAAGGACGCCAACCGGCGCTTTCTCTACGCCAACCGGCGCATGGCCGAGGCGTTTGGCTGCTCGGTGGACCAGATCATCGGCAGCCTGGACGTAGACCTGATGCCCGCCGAGGTGGCCGAGCGCTTCTGGCAGCAGGATCAAAAAATCCTCGCTAACGGCCAGCGCCACGCCTGCGAGGAGTCGCTGGTCGATGCCAGCGGCCGCCTGCGCCACTACTGGAGCGTGATCATCCCCTGGGCCGGCCCCGACGGCACGCCGGCCATCATCGGCCTGAGCACCGACATCACCGAGCTGCACGCGCTCAAGGAAGAGCTGCAACGCCAGGCCCGGGCCGACAGCCTGACCGGCATCGCCAACCGGCGCAGCTTCTACGAGAACGCGGAGCTGGAATTTGCACGCAGCCGCCTGCAGGGGCAGGCGCTGAGCCTGATCACCATCGACATCGACTTCTTCAAGAAGATCAACGACACCCTGGGCCACCCCATGGGCGACCGCGTGCTGCAGGAGTTTGTCGCCTGCTGCCAGGACGCGCTGCGCAACGACGGCCTGCTGGCGCGCACCGGCGGCGAGGAGTTCTGCATCCTGCTGCCGGGCACGGATCTGGACGCGGCCCGACATATTGCCGAGCGCATCCGCGAGCAGACGCAGGCGCGGCGCATAGCAGTGCCGGCGCAGGAGCTGCGCATCAGCGCCAGCTTTGGCGTGGCCGGCCTGTGCGATACCGACGAGCGCTTCGAGACCCTGTATTCCCGTGCCGACCTGGCCCTGTACGCCGCCAAGCAACAGGGGCGCAACCGCACCAGCCTGCTACGCTCGCCGGCGCAGGAGGGCGTGCTGGCGACGCCCGTTGCAGACTAGCCGAGGTTTGGCGCCAGGCGCCGGCGCAGCTCGTCCACGTCCATGCCGCGGCGCGCGGCCATGTCCTGCACCTGGTCGTCGCCGATCTGGCCGACGACGAAGTAGGTAGCCTGCGGGTGGGCCAGGTAGAAGCCGCTGACGCTGGACGCCGGGAACATGGCCATGCTCTCGGTCAGCTGCATGCCGATTTCGTCGGTGTTCAGGGTCTCGAACAACGCTATTTTTGCCGTGTGGTCCGGGCAGGCCGGGTAGCCGGGCGCGGGGCGTATGCCCTGGTATTTTTCCTTGATCAGGTCTTCGTTGCTCAAGGCCTCATCCGCGCCGTAGCCCCACAAATCCTTGCGCACGCGCTCGTGCAGGCATTCGGCAAAGCCCTCGGCCAGGCGGTCGGCCAGGCCCTTGAACATGATGGAGCTGTAGTCGTCGAGCACGTCGAGAAACTCTTTCTCTTTCTTCTCGCTGCCAATGCCGGCGGTCACGGCGAACAGCCCCGCGTAGTCGGCAATGCCCGACTCCTTGGGCGCGACGAAATCCGCCAGGCAGCGGCTGGGGCGCAGCCGGCCCTCGGCGTCGTTTTGCTTCTCGGTCTGCTGGCGCAGGCCATACCAGGTCATCAAGACCTGGCTGCGCGTCTCATCGGTGTAGAACTCGATGTCGTCGCCCACGCGGTTGGCCGGGAAGAGGCCCATCACACCATTGGCCGTGAGCCAGCGGCCTTCGATGATCTTCTTGAGCATGGCCTGGCCGTCTGCGTAGACCTTGCGCGCCTCGACCCCGACCACCTCGTCGTCGAGGATGGCGGGAAAGCTCCCGGCCAGGTCCCAGGTCTGGAAGAACGGGCCCCAGTCCAGGTATTTGGCGATCTCGGCCAGGTCGAAGTTCTTGAACACGCGCCGGCCCAGCGCACGCGGCACCACCGGGGCGTAGGTCAGCTGCGTGGCATTGGCGCGCGCCTTGTCAATCGTCCACATGGGCAGCTTCTTGCGCTTGGCGTGCAGCTCGCGCACATGGTCGTAGTCGGCGGCGACCTCGGCCAGATACGCATCCTTGCCCTCGCCCAGCAGGCTTTGCGCCACGCTCACGCTGCGCGACGCATCGGGAACGTAAACCACGGGGCCGTCGTAATTGGGCGCAATCTTCACGGCCGTGTGCACGCGCGAGCAGGTGGCACCCCCGATGAGCAGCGGTATTTTCTTGACGCGGAAATGATCGTCCTTGTGCATCTCGGCGGCGACGTACTGCATCTCCTCCAGGCTGGGGGTGATGAGCCCCGACAGGCCGACGATGTCCGCCCCCTCGGCCTTGGCACGCGCCAGAATTTCGTGGCAGGGCACCATCACGCCCATGTTGATGACCTCGAAGTTATTGCACTGCAAGACCACGGTGACGATGTTCTTGCCGATGTCGTGCACGTCGCCCTTGACGGTGGCAATGACGATCTTGCCCTTGCTGGAAACGTCCAGGCCCGCCGCCTCTTGCTGGCGCTTTTCTTCCTCGATGTAGGGAATCAGGTGCGCCACGGCCTGCTTCATCACGCGCGCCGATTTCACCACCTGCGGCAAAAACATCTTGCCGGCGCCAAACAGGTCGCCGACGATGTTCATGCCGTCCATCAGCGGGCCTTCAATCACGTGCAGCGGGCGCCCGCCCTTGGCCACCACGATGTCCTGGTAGGCCTCCTCGGTGTCTTCGACGATGAAGTCGGTGATGCCATGCACCAGCGCGTGCGACAGGCGCTCGCCCACGGTTTTGGGGTGCTCTGGCGTGCCGCGCCACTCCAGCTTCTTGCCCTCGTCCTTGGCCGCGCCCTTGGCGGATTCGGCAATCTCCAAGAGCCTTTCCGCTGCATCCGGGCGGCGGTTCAAGACCACGTCTTCCACGCGCTCGCGCAGCTCGGGTTCGAGGTCGTCGTACACGCCCACCATGCCGGCGTTGACGATACCCATGTCCATGCCCGCCGCAATCGCGTGGTACAGGAACACGGTGTGAATCGCTTCGCGCACCGGGTCGTTGCCACGGAAGCTGAACGACACGTTGGACACGCCGCCCGAGACCTTGGCGCCGGGCAGGTTCTGCTTGATCCAGCGCACGGCCTCGATGAAATCGACGGCGTAGTTGGCGTGCTCCTCAATGCCGGTGGCCACGGCGAAGATGTTGGGGTCGAAGATGATGTCCTCGGGCGCAAAGCCGACCTCATCGACCAGCACGCGGTAGGCGCGCTCGCAAATCTCGGTCTTGCGCGCAAAGGTGTCGGCCTGGCCTTGCTCATCAAAGGCCATGACCACGGCGGCGGCGCCGTAACGCTTGATCAGCTTGGCCTGCTGCTTGAACGGCTCCACGCCCTCTTTCATGGAAATCGAGTTGACGATGCCCTTGCCCTGCAGGCAGCGCAGCCCGGCCTCGATCACCTCCCACTTGGACGAGTCCACCATCACCGGCACGCGGGCGATGTCGGGCTCGCTGGCGATCAGGTTCAGAAAACGCACCATGGCCGCCTTGCTGTCGAGCATGGCCTCGTCCATGTTCACGTCGATGACCTGGGCGCCGTTCTCCACCTGCTGGCGCGCCACCGACAGGGCTTCCTCGTACTGCTCGTTGAGGATCATGCGCGCGAAGGCCTTGGAGCCGGTGACGTTGGTGCGCTCGCCGACGTTGACGAACAGGCTATCGGCGCCAATGAACACCGGCTCCAGGCCGGAGAGTTTCATGGGGGGGACAGGGGTGGGGGCAGCAGCGGTCATGGCTCACCTGTGCAATCGGTTGGCGGGGAAAAGCAAAGAGACAAGGACAGGTGAGCGTCGTTGCGGCCCAGAGCGGCCCCAAGCCTGACGGGTGGCGCACCCGCTGCAACGCTCCTTGGCAAGGGCTGGATTTTACCGGCCTGGTATACGGCTGTTTTATCGGAATAAAAATAGGCCGTAATGTTTATGTGACAACCGTCTAACGCTATAAAACAAATAGCTTCAAAGCATGTAGGAGGGTGTCCCTGGAGGCCTGTGCCGCGGGTTGATGAGCAACAAGCTTGCCAGGCCGGAAGTAAACAAATGTACTGACACAATCGGCGGCAGTGCTTTTTTATTCCGAACCCGCTGCCACGATGCCCGAGGCCGTATGAGTACCACCCATCCCCTGCTGCTACAGCCCGAGGGCAAGACGCTGGAGTTCAAGCGTGATCTGTCCTCGCCGCAGAACCTGCTCAAAACCCTGGTGGCCTTTGCCAACAGTGCGGGCGGGCGCCTGGTCATCGGGGTCGATGATGCGCGGCGAGTCGTGGGTGACTGCGCCGAACTGAAAGCCTGGTGCCAGCAGCAAGCCCAAGGCCGACGCAGCATCGCAGACATCCGCGCCCAACTGGCCGCACAGCGCGAAAAGGCCGCTGCCGAAAAAGTCCGATTGCAAGCCGAGGCGCAGGACAAAGCGGCGAAACAGGAGGCCGAACGCCAGCAAGAAGCAGCACGCGCCCAGGCCCTGGCCGCGATGACGGCGCAGCTGCAAACCATAGAAACGCTGCGCCAAGCCTGCGCCGACTGGGCCGCCAAGCTGCCGCCCAACGGCAACTTCAAAAAACAGGCCGCTGATGCCAACAAACCCGGGCTCTACCAGGATGCGGTTCGCCTGGTCAAAACCGCACAGGAAAGCGCCGACTGGAGCGCCGCCGACCGCGCCGCTCTGGCCGACATGCTGGAAGGCAGCTTGCCCGCCGTCATCGCCGGCTGGGATGCCAAGGAGCAGCGCAAAAAGCTGCAATTGGCCAAGTTGAGGGGCCCCGCGTGAGCGCAGTGTTGTCCAGCCCTCTGCCCATCGCCCGCTACCGCTTCAGCGCCCGCGTTACCGATGAACTGCAACTGCCGCACTACGCCGGCTCCCTGCTGCGCGGGCAGTTTGGCGCTGCCCTGCGCCAGCTGGCCTGCATGACGCGCCAGAGCACCTGCACCGGCTGTCCGCTGCTGGCCACCTGCCCCTACACCCGCATCTTCGAAGCCCCCGCCCCTGAGCAGCACCAGTTGCAGCGCTTTAGCGCCATCCCCAACGCCTATGTGGTCGAGCCGCCGGCGCCCGCCCTGCATCAGGCGCAACCGGAGAACGACCGCTGCTTGCAGCCGGGGCAGGAGCTGGTGATTCACATGGTGCTCACCGGCCAAGCGCTGGAGCAGCTGCCGCTGGTCATCGTCGCCTGGCAACGCGCCCTGGCGCAGGGCTTGACGCGCCTGCGCAGCCGCCTGCTGCTGGAACAGGTGCAATGGCAAGACGCCAGCGGACAGCTGCACCCCGTATGGAGCGCCCAAGCCCCGCGCATAGAGCCCCATGCAGCCAGCCTCAACATGGCGCCACTGCCGCAGGGCGTTGACCGCTTGCACCTGCACATCCACACCCCACTGCGCTTGCAGCACCAGGGCCGCCCACTGCGCCCGCAGCAACTGAGCCCACGGGCCCTCATCAGCGCCGTGGCACGCCGCGTTGCGCTGGTGCTCGACTTCCATGCCCAACAAGCCCAATGGGGGGAACAAGTACCAGCCGTTGCAACCCTGGCCGAGCGGCTCGGTGACCAGCGCACGCTGCAATGGTTCGACTGGGTGCGCTACAGCAGCCGCCAGCAGCAAGAAATGGCTCTGGGCGGCGTCGTGGGCAGTTGGCAGCTCAACGGGCCGGCGGATGCGATTGCCGGCATCTGGCCTTGGTTGTGGCTGGGCCAATGGCTGCACGTCGGCAAGAACGCCACCATGGGCCTGGGCGGCTATCGGTTGACGGCGTCATAGCCTCGATTGCGGAATTTACGGGCGTTGATTCCGTGATCCACGCCCGCCCCCCAGCAAGCTTGCCGCAGCACCACCGCCAGCGCGCTGGCACCACAATCAAATCACCGCCTGAAGCGGCTGTCGACACTGACCAAACCCATGAAATTCATCCACGCCGCCGACATCCACCTCGACAGCCCGCTGGTCGGCCTGTCGGCCTATCCCGACGCGCCGGCCGAGCGCCTGCGCACAGCCACGCGCGAGGCCTTTGAGCGGCTGGTGGCGCGCGCCATCGAGGAGCAGGTGGACTTCATGGTGATTGCCGGCGATCTGTACGACGGCGATTGGAAGGACTATCACACCGGCCTGTTCTTCGTGCGCCAGATGGGGCGGCTGCGCCAGGCGGGTATCACCGTGTACCTACTCTACGGCAACCACGATGCCGAAAGCGAAGTCACGCGCAGTCTGCAACTGCCGGACAACGTGCAGGTGTTTCCGGCACGCCGCGCCGAGACCTTTCGCATCGCCGCGCTCCAGGTGGCGCTGCACGGCCAGAGCTTCAAGCACGCCGCCACCACCGACAACCTGGTGCCCGGCTACCCCGCGCTGGTGCCCGGCTGGCTCAACATCGGCGTGCTGCACACCGCGCTGGAGGGCAACGCCCAGCACGCCAGCTACGCCCCCTGCTCGCAGGCCGAGCTGCACGCCAAGGGCTACCAATACTGGGCGCTGGGCCATGTCCACGCGCACTGGGTGGAACAGGGCGACGTGACCATCGCCTACCCGGGCAACCTGCAGGGGCGCCACATCCGCGAGACCGGCGCGCATGGCGCGCTGCTCGTCACCGCCGAAGGGACGCAGATCACCCGCATCGATCGCCTGGAAGTGGATGTGCTGCGCTGGCACCTACTGGAGATAGACGCCAGCCAGGCCGACGACCTGCCCGATGCCCTGCGCCTGGTGGGCCAGGCGCTGGATCAGCTGTTGCGCCAAGAACCGGCGCACATGGTGCTGGCCGTGCGCGTGCGCTTTGCCGGCGCGTCTGGCGCGCACGCGGCGCTGCTGCGCAGCGACCAGCAGCTGCGCCACGAGGTCATCGCCCAGGCCGTGGCGCTGAACCCCGAACGCCTGTGGATTGAGAAGGTCAACACCGACACCCAGCCGCTACAGCTGGCCCAGGCGCCGGCCAGCGGCGCTGCCGCCAACGCCTTCGCCGAATTGCAAGACCTGGCGCGCACCGCGCCGCAAGACGAAAGCTTTGCGCAGGCGCTGCAAGCCAGCTGGCAAGCCGTTCTGGAAAAGCTGCCGCACGAGGTGCTGGCGCAGGCGCCCGAGCTGGCCGCGCTGCGCCAGCAACCCGAAGAGGCGCTGGCCGCGCAACTGCAAGACGCCCTGACGCTGCTGGGCGCACGCACCGGCGCGGCGGCAGACGCCGACCGTTGATGACAAAGAGGGCTAAACCATGCGCATCAACGAATTCAAGCTCATCCGCTACGGCAAGTTCACCGACCGTACGCTGCACCTGCCCGTCCGGGCGAGCGCGCAGCGCGCGGACATCCACCTCATCGTCGGCCCCAACGAGGCCGGCAAGTCCACGCTGCGCCAAGCCATTGGCGACTGGCTGTTCGGCTTCCCCACGCGCACGCCCATGGGCTTTGTGCACCCCATGCCGGAGCTGCGCCTGGGCGGCAGCTTGCAGCGCACCGGCGAAGGCACCGCCAACGCGGTCAGCCTGGCGTTCGAGCGCGCCAAGGGCAACAAGAACACCCTGCGCACCCCTGAAGACGCTGTGCTGCCCGACACCGCGCTGGCGCCCTGGCTGGCCAGCCTGCAGCGCGAAGCCTACGAACGCATGTATGGGCTCGACCATGATCGGCTGGTGGCTGGCGGCGCCGACATCCTTGCCGCCTCCGACGACATCGGGCGCCTGCTGTTCCAGTCCGCCGCCGGCATCGAGCATTTGGGTGATGCGCTACAAAACCTGGAGCTTGAAGCCGACACCCTGTGGGCGCCGCGCAAGGCGGGTTCGCGCCTGTACTACCAGGCACGCGACGACTTCGAGGCCGCCGGCAAAGACCTCAAACAACACCTGTTGCGCGCCAAGGACTGGCAGGCGCAGCACGAGGCGCTGCAAACCACCGCCGCGCAGCTGCACGAGGCCCGCCAGCAGCATCAGGGCGTGGCGCAGCAGACCAGCCGGCTGGAGCGCATCCGCCGCGTGGCGCCGCTGCTGCAAACGCTGGACGCCGCACGCCAGCAACGCGACCAACTGCTGGCCCAGGGCAACATCACCCTGCTGGACGAAGACGCCGGCCAACGGCTGGCCCAGGCTCGGCAACAGCTGGCGCTGATCCAGGCCGACATGCAGCGGCTGGCGCAAGAAAAGACGCAGCTCACGGACGCGCTGGCCGCCACGCAGGTCAACCACGACCTGCTGGCGCGCGCCGGCGACATCACCGAGCTCAACGAACGCCGGCTGCAGTTTCGGGCGCACGGCAGCGACATCGCCAAGCGCACGCAAGAAGTCCACGCCCACTGGCAGCGCGTACAAGAGCTGGCCGGCGCCCTGGGCTGGGCGGCCGACACCGAAGACGCGGTGCGCCAGCGCCTGCCGGTAGCGGCCGTGCGCGCGCGCCTGGCGCGCCTGCTCAAGCAGCACGGCGGCGTCGATCAAGACCTGCGCCAGGCCCAGGCCCAACTGGCCGAGCGCCAGCAGCAAATCGCCCAGCTTGCGCAGCAACTGCAAGCCCTGCCGGCACAAACCGCGCACCCCGGCCTGGCCCAGGCGCTCGACGATGCGCTGCCGTTTGCCAGCCACGACAGCACCCGGCGCGACGGGCAGCAAAAAGCCAGCGCCCTGGCGGACAAGATCGAGACCGCCCTGGCCGCCATGGGCAACTGGCGCCAGAGCCCGCAGGCCTTGGCCGGCATGCTGGCTCCGCAAGCCGCTGCCGTGCAGGCCTTGCAACAGCGCCAGCGCGACGAAGCCCGCCAGGCGCAAACCTCGCACGAGGCCGCCGAGGCCAAGGCGCAAGACATCGCCCAGGCCGAACTGGCGCTGCAGCAGCTGGTGCGCCAATTCCACCCCGTGTCGCTGGAGCAATTGCAGCAGGCACGGCAGGCGCGCGACAGCCTGTGGCAGGCCATCAAGGCCGCGCCCGCGCAACTGCCCCAGCAAGCAGGCGCATTTGAAAACCACCTGGCGCAGGCCGATCAGCTGGCCGACACCCGCCTGGAGCGTGCCCGGCACGAGGCCGACCGCCAGGCCAGCGCCCAGCGCCTGGAGCAGCTGCAACTCGAACTCAGCCAGCTGCAGCAACGCAGCGCGGCGGCGCAGGAGCGCGCCCACGGCTGCGCCGCCGAATGGCAAACCCTGGCCGCTGCCGGCAGCCTGCCGGCCCTGCCGCTGGACCTGGCCGGCGCCTGGCTGCAACAGCGCCAAACCGCGCTCGCCCTGGTGCAGGAACAGGCCGAGCTGGAGCAGCAAACCCACGCCAGCCAGCAGGCCGCCGACGCGGCACACCGCAAGCTGTGGGCTGCGCTGCACGCCGGCAGCGACAACAGCACCTCGACGCCTCCCTCCGCCCCCCTGGCCGAATGCCTGCGCCAGGCGCGCGCCCTCATCAAGGCGGCAGACCAGGCCCAGGGGCAGCGCGACACCCTGTCCCGCCAGCTGGCCGACTGGCAAGCGAGCCTGCCTACCCTGCAAAGCGCGGTGGACAAAGCCCAGCAGGCCTGGCAGCAATGGCAAAGCCGCTGGCAGGCGGCGCTGGTGGATGCGGCCTACCCCGCCAGCGCGCAGCCCGACAGCATCGAAGCCGAGATCGACACGCTGCAAGACATCGACCGGCTGCTGGGCAGCATGCGCAGTACCCGCAGCGACCGCATCGACGCCATGCAGGCCGACCTCGACGGCCTGGCCATCAGTGCCCAGGCACTGGCGGCGCGCCTGGCCCCGGAGCTGGCCACCCAACCCGCGCCGGAGATCGCGCTGGCTCTGGCGCAGCAGCTGGAAGGCGCCCGGCAGGCCCAGGAGCGCGCCGACCAGCTGCAGGCCCGGCTCGACAAGGCCGAGGCAGAACTCCACGCAGCACACAACAAGCAACAGGCCATCGATGCCGGCCTGGCGCCCCTGCTGGCGGCCGCTGGCTGCAGCGACCTGGACAGCCTGGCCAGCGCCATCGATCGCTCAGACCAGCGCCGGCACATCGACCAGCACATCCACACCACCGCGCAGGAACTGGCCCACGCCGCAGACGGCTACCCCGAGCCCGAACTGCGCGCGCAGGCCAGCCACGCCGACCCCGACGCCGTCAAGGCCGAGCTGCACACCCTGGCCCAGCAGTCGGGCGCGCTGCTGCAGCAGATCGAAGCCCTGAGCAGCCGCCACGGCAGCCAGCAGGCCGCGCTGGACGCGCTCGACGGCGCCAGCCATGCCGCCCAGGCCGAGGCGCGGCGGCAAGAGGCCATCGCCACCATGGCCGATGCCGTGCAGCGCTACACCCGGCTGAACAACGCCTCACGGCTGCTGCGCTGGTCCATCGAAAAGTTTCGCCAAACCCGGCAAGGCCCTATGCTGGCGCAGGCCTCCAGCATCTTTCGCACGCTCACCCAAGACCAGTTCGACCGCCTGCTGGTGGATGCCGAAGGCCACAGCCCGCGCCTGATCGGCGTGCGCAGCTCGGGCGCGCCGGTGGACGTCACCGGCATGAGCGAAGGCACGCGCGACCAGCTCTACCTGGCGCTGCGCCTGGCGGCCCTGCAACTGCAAACCGCGCAAGGCCAGGCCCTACCCTTCATCGCCGACGACCTGTTCATCAACTTCGACGACGGCCGCACGCTGGCCGGCCTGAAGGTGCTGGGCGAGCTCTCGCGCCACCTGCAAATCATCGTGCTCACACACCACGAGCACCTGCTGCCGCTGGCGCAGCAGGCGCTGGGCAAAGATCTGAATGTGGTGCGGCTGTAGTGGTGTGGTGCTAATCACTTTGCTTGATTAGCAAGGAGTCTCAGACTCCTTCCCCCTCTGGGGGAAGGCAGGGATGGGGGCTGATGTGACGGCGACGTGGCGACATCGACGAACGCGTGGTGCTGCCCCTGTCAACTCACTTTGATAGCAAACAACGCTTATTTGGCAACGGCTTTAACTCCCTCGCCCCCTTGGGGGAGAGGGTGGGGGTGAGGGGGTGATCGGGTGCAGCGCCCGCTTTTACGACCCTCACCCCACCCTCTCCCGCCAACGGGAGAGGGAGAAACAGCCGCAAAGCGTTGCTGATGTTGCATGACGCACTATAAAAATGTGTGCATACCGAGGGGGTGAGGGGCGTTGGCGGCAGGTACACAGTCAGAAAACCTCAGCCACCAATTGAACCCGGGCCGCAGTGGCGCGCACTTCCTTCATGCGTCCATGTCCAGGCAGCACCTTTTCCGCAATGGTCACCAGCCCGACTTGCTCCAACTCATCCAGGTCACGCTTGACTGCGCTGCGGTCTCGTTGCAGTCGCGCAGCAATATCCGTAATCGACCCAGGCGCCTCCTTGACCGCTCGAAACAAGGCCAAGCGGGTCTCGGTGATGAGCTTCATCACGTCGGCAGGGTCTTCAAAGCTGATGGTGCGCACCGCTTCGAGGGCTTTGCCACGGTCAGCCGCCTTGGCCAATCGACGGCCTCGTGCGAAGAAATCTTCTTCGGTGCCGGTCTTAATGATGAGCTTGGTCATTTGCGGCCTTTCAATGCAGTCCAATCCAGTTCAAAGCGCTCTTCAACGTCTTCATTGCTGATGAAGTCGATGGCTTCGACAGCGCCAAAGTAATGCCGATGGTGAAAGCCATGGGCGTTGTCATAGCCAACCACCCGCCCGTTGTCTCCGGCATGAAGGTTGTGATTGATATAGGCGAGGTTGTAGCGCGTAATCCGCCCCTGGTCATCAATCCATACTTCCCGCCGCAGGCGCCCATTTCCACGCTTGTCGGGAATCTTGTGCGATTCGTCGTGAATTTTTACCTCAGGCATGATTCATCGTATCACCCCTGACCCGTCTATGGCTCCGACTTCAGTGCACAGCGAAGGCCCACTGAAGCTCCTGATCGGAACCGCCCCAATCCGTCGGCAAGCTTGCGACGCTGCCGCCACGCGCCGAGCCGCCAGACAATGGCCGCATGGCATTCCTGGGTTGATCCAATGACACAGTGCCACGATTCACCCCAATGGAGAACAGCATGCCCCCCATCACCACCTACACCCAACTCGAAGACTTCGGCCGCATTCGCCTCTCGCGCAATTTTTTCATGCGCGACTTTCTGCACAGCGAGATTGCCGTCTGGCATGGCCTGCGCAATGTGCCCGTCAACCCTGATCTGGCGGTGCGCAACGGCCGCATGCTGTGCGAGCAGCTGCTGGAGCCGCTGCAGACCACCTTCGGGCGCATCCACATCCGCTCCGCCTACCGCTCGCCCGAGGTCAACGACCTGGGCAACCGCAACAACCTCAACTGCGCCAGCAACGAGAAGAACTGCGCGCGCCACATCTGGGATCAGCCCGATGCCAACGGCCAGCACGGCGCCATGGCCTGCATCGTCGTGCCCTGGCTGGTGGACTACATGCAAAAAGGCAGCTCCTGGACAGCCATGGCCTGGTGGATTCACGACCACCTGCCCTACGCCAGCCTGTACTTCTTTGCCAAGCTGGGCGCCTTCAACATTGGCTGGCACGAAGCGCCCGAGCGCCGTATCGACAGCTACGCCCCGCCCAAGGGCTGCCTGACTCGCCCGGGCATGGCCAACCATGGCGGCACGCATGCCAGCGAATACCCCGGGTTCCCGCAGCTGGTGCGTCCTGCCGCCAGGAGCACTGGCGTCAGCGCCGTGAACGCCGCACCGGCACTACCTGCGGCTCCCGCAACCTCCATTGCCGAACCCACCACCCCGCGCGCCGTGGCTGCCCCCATGGCCGCCACACCAACGACGCGCACGCCCGCCTTCACCCCACCTGCCTTTGCACGCAACCAACCCACCATGACCACCACCTTCCCTGCATCCAACGGTGGCCCCATTCGCTACCGCGCCATCCACGAAAAAACCCTGTGGCGCAAAGCCGGCGGGCACGCCTCCCTGGACAGCGCCATCCATGGCGCCAACGGAGCCGCCGCCTTGTTCCGTGGCAAGGTGCGCATCGACTACGCCACGCACGGTCAGCCACGCTACGCCGTGGTCTGGCAAGAAGGGCAGGGCACGGGCTACGTCATCAAGCCCGACGCCAGCCAGCCCCAGGACATCCGCGTGCAAAGCGTGCCGGTGCAAAAGCTGCAAGCCTTCGAGGTCGCCGGGCAGGCCAGCGCGGCGCAGCTGGAAGCGCTGTTTCAGCCTTGATGCAAACAGATCCCTGCTTCAAGCATCAAAAAGAGGAAGACATGCGCACCACCCTCGACATCTCCGACGACGTGCTGCTGGCGGCCAAAGAGCTGGCGCGGCGTGGCAAAAAGCCGCTGGGACAGGTCATCAGCGAACTGGCGCGCAAAGCCTTCACGCTGCCCGATGACCACAGCGCGGCGGCCGGTACGGCAAAAAACGCGGACAGCCCGTTGGCGGCGCTCGGCATTCACCCCCTGCCGCCGTGCGGCGTGATCGTCAGCAACGAACACATCGACCGCCTGCGCGACGAAGAGGGCGTCTGACATGCGGGCGCTGCTCGACGTCAACGTGCTGATTGCCCTGCACGACAGCAACCACATCCATCACGCCGAAGCCGCCCGCTGGCTGCAAACGCATGCCGAACAAGGCTGGGCCAGTTGCCCGCTGACGCAAAACGGTTGCCTGCGCATCATGGGCCAACCGGGTTACGCCAACCCTCAGCCCTTGCCCATACTCACGGCCATGCTGGCGCAGTCCACGGCCACGCGTTTTCACCAGTTCTGGCCCGACGACATCAGCCTGCTCGATAGCAGGCACTTCAACCACACCCACATCCACGGCCCGCGCCAGCTGACCGACATGTACCTGCTGGCGCTGGCCTTGCACCACGGCGGGCGCTTGGTCACATCTGATCATCATCTGAAAGGGTTCTCTCGCCTGTGCAGGTGGCGTCGCGCCCGGCGCGTCAACACGGGCTCTCAAGCAATCGCCTCAAAGGGCAGCCACCCAGTTCTCCACCGCCAAGCCAGGCACCCGACAAAATTCACGCTCGTTGTTGGTCACCAGCACCCAGCCCTCGGCGCGTGCATGGGCGGCAATCCACAGGTCGTTGTTGCCAATGGGCTGCCCGGCGCGCTCCAGGGCGGCGCGGATCTGGCCGTAATGTGCACCGGCAGTGGGTGCCAGGGGCATAACCTGAATGGCAGCTTGCAACTGCTGCAGCACCGCCAGCGCCTTGTCCCGGGCCTGGCTTTTTTCTGCGCCGTGCTGCAACTCGCCCAGGGTGACCACCGACATGGCCAGCGCATCAGAACTGAGCTGCTCGAACCGCGCGCGCACGGCGGGCGGGTTGTGCTTGGCGATGTAGATGCAGATGTTGGTATCGAGCAGGTAGCGGATGGCCATTCAAAACGCCTCGCGCTCTTGGGGCAGGGCGTCGCCCCGGCCATCTTGCATGAAGTCCGCCGGCAAGCTGGCCAGCGCATCAAAAATGGCCGCCGCGCTGGCCGGGCGCTCGCGCAGCACGATGTCATTGCCCTGGCGGAAGATCTCCACCTGCTCGGCGTTGAAGCGAAATTCCTTGGGCAGGCGCACGGCCTGGCTGTTGCCGGACTGGAAAACACGAGCGTAGGTCATGGAAGTCCCTCATAGATATACGGAAAGTATATACATTGGGTGTTGTGTGTCAAACGTGGACATCTGCATGGCCTGAGGTGCTGATCCAATTTCACCTTCCAGCGAACCGCTCCCATCCCGCCAAAATTGCCGGACAACAGGCTTGCTGAGCCTGGCTCTTCAAAGCTCGTCCATTCACTGCATCTCAACCCTGCCCAACAAACTCCCAAGGGTTGAACAGCGCCACCCCCATGTGCACAAAATCCCGCACATTGCGCGTCACCAGCGTCAGGCCATGTTGCAAGGCCGTGGCGGCAATCAGCGCATCATGCGGTGGCGCCGGGTCGGGCACATGCAGCGGCGCGCAACACTGCACCACCGCGTCGTCCACGGGCAAACTGCGCTCGGCAAACAAGGCGCGCACGCCATCCAACCATGCCCGCAAAGCCTGTGCTTGCGCGGCATCGCGCCGTTGCAACCGCAAAATTCCGATATCAATCTCCAGCCACGTCAGCACGCTCACGTACTGGGCCGCCAAAGGCACGCTGGCCGCCCAGGCCAGCACGCGCGCATCCGCCTGCGGCTTGCCGGTGCGCAACTCGGAGATCACGTTGGTGTCGAGCAAATACATCAGCGCGGCTCGTGTTCACCAAATTCGGGAATGCGCAGGGTGATGTCAGCGGCGCCCGGGCGTTCGGGCAAAGGCAACTCGCCCCCCGAGGGCGCATCCACCCCCCACATGGCCTGCAACAAACTCTCGCCGCCCACCTGCCCGGTCAGGCGGTAATAGTCCTCAATCTTGAGCACCGCCAGAGAGGGCTTGCCGCGCTCGGTAATGATCACCGGCCCCTGCTGCGCCGCACGCTTGACTGCCGCCGCATCGCGCGCAAAGGTGCGGCTGTTCATGGTGGCAATGCTCATGACCGCCTCCTCAAATTGGTTGTCTGTATGTTACGACAAAAAAACGGCGCCAGCAAACAGCCGTGAAACCTGCCATGCGAGGTCCCGCGTACGGCAAGCTTGCGATGCATCTCGGAGAGTCGATGTGGGCCAACAATCCATCCATCGCAACAACACACCAGAAGGAAACACACCATGACTCTCCCCCAAGCCATCGCCTTCGGCACCGCCGGCGACAAACTCTCGCGCAAGATCACGGGCACCAACGAGGTGAGCGTCACCCGCAGCACCATTGCCACGGGTGCCGGCGCCGCCCTGGGCGCGGCCGGCGCGGGCGCGCTATCGGTGGGTGCCGGCGCGGTTGGCCTTACCGCCGTGGCTACCGTGGCCGCACCGGTGGCCGTCCCAGTCGCCATCGTCGCCGGCGGCATTGGTTTGCTGTGCAGCCTGTTCGAGTGACCACCTGGTTCGTCAGCCGCCACCCCGGCGCCCTGCACTGGATGCGCCAGCACGGCCCGGCCTATGACCAGCATGTGCCGCACCTCGACCCCGCCCAGGTGCAGCCGGGCGATGCCGTCATCGGCACGCTGCCCGTGAACCTGGCGGCGCAGGTGTGCGCGCGCGGCGCGGCGTATTGGCATTTGGCGCTGGGTGTGCCGGCACAAAGCCGTGGGCGTGAGCTGAGTGCCGATGAACTGCTGGCCCTGGGTGCTACGCTGCAACGTTTTAACGTTCAATCTCACAAATTCAAACCTGCACCATGACCACAACCCTGCACCTGTGTATTGCCACCGGCCAGAACGCCGCCAACTTCATTCCGCTCAAGCAACTGGCGGCGCACACCATCTGGATTCTGGAAACGCCCGACATGCAAAAGCAGCAAAGCGCCAAGGCCTTGAGCACCGCGCTCAAGTCAGCGCTGCCCGAGGCGCAGATCCGCACCCTGGCGTTTGACGACAGCACGCCCCAGGCCATGCAGGCCGCCGCTCTGCAACTGGCCTGCGACGAGCTCGACGGCAAGGACGTGGTGTTTCACGCCACCGGCGGGACCAAGCTGATGGTGCTGGCCATCCACCAGCAGCTGCTCAACCTCGCCGCTGGCCAGGGCAGCTACCGCCTGCTCTACGCCGACACCGCACACCAAACGCTCAGCTGGATGGGCGATGAGCCCCGCCAGGAGCCCATGGCCGACGTGCTCACGCTCAACGAGCAGCTCTTGCTGCGCGGCTACCGCAGCAGCAACGACACCCGCCCTGCCGCCATCCAGCAGCGCGCCAGCGAGCGCGCCAAGGTCACCCGCCTCATGGGCGAAAAATCTGCACAGATCAAAGGTTTTTTAGGAGCGCTCAACTTCCACGCTCGCCAAGCCGCTGACGGCAAGAGCCTGGTGCGTGAGTTCGACTACCTGCCCAATACCCACAGCCCCGCAGGCAAGCTACTGGAGCTGGCCCAGCTGCAAGGGCTGCTCAGCATCGATGAAAACTATAACCAAATCACCTTCGCCAGCGCTGAGGTGGCGGAATACTTCTGCGGCGGCTGGGTCGAGGAATACGTGTTTCTCAAATTCACCGGCACCCTGGCACCCGCCCAATACACCCTGGGCGCGCAAATCACGCACAGCGTAAGCAAAACCAGCAACGAAATCGACGGCATTGCCGTAGCCCACAACCGCGCCCTCATCATTGAGTGCAAGGCCAAAAAGCAAGACCAGGCACAAGACGCCATCTACAAGCTCGGCCAGCTCGTCAAGCAGGTGGGCGGCCTGATGGCACGCGGCCTGTACGTCAGCGCCCGCCAGGTGAGTGACACCGACCGCGCCCGCGCTCGGGAATACGGTGTGGACGTGCTCGCTGGTGAAGAACTGGCCACCCTGAGTGACTACCTGCGCCAATGGAAAGACAACGCCCGCGCATGAAACCCCACCCCCACACCCTGCTCGCCACCACCGGCGCCTCACCCCAGGTCATCACCGAAACGCTCTACGCCATCCACCACAGCAATGCACAGTGGCCCGATGCGCTGTTTCTCATCACCACCAGCTTTGGCAAGCGCAAGGCCGTGCAAGGTCTGCTCGAAGAAGGCCACCTGCAGCGCCTGTGTACGCAGCTGCAACGCCCGCTGCCCGCCTTTGACGCCAGCCATGTACTCGTCGCCCCAGGTGCCGACGGCCAGCCGGTGGAAGACGCGCG